>WLWD01004182.1_pt1 | contig 42176 bp, 21 predicted proteins | sample 6712731 | NCBI WGS metagenome assembly WLWD01 (sample SAMN12718690, study PRJNA576275) | sponge metagenome | isolation source: marine sponge | host: Mycale hentscheli | place: New Zealand: South Island, Marlborough, Capsize Point | collected 2014-11-01 | reverse complement strand
CATTAGATCTCACAAGGCAAAGTAATTCATTAGCTAGTGTATTACATCAGCCAAATTAAAATTCATCATCATAATTATAGATAATAATAATAACAACAACAAATTTACAACAATAACAACAGTTAACTGTATACAAATAAAGCAATAAATAAAAACTTCAATTGACAAAACACGATTTAGCTATCACATTGAGTCTAGGTCTCAGTCCATATATCATATGTGAAGCTGAATAATGTTCATAATTAATTTGTGGGAGATCAAAAACTCTTTTTTATTTGTTGAATGTAAATCTCATCTAATGTGCTCCTTTTTTATGATGATAAATCAATTTCTCTTCTACCTTCAGTTTTATATATAATTTAAAGTTCTGCTTATTCTTATAATAATTGATCACATTTTGTTTCATGTGCTCCAACTTTGTGTAAACATATTATTTATGGTGACGTTCTTCTTCAAGATTTGTGTCAATGTTTTACTTAAAGTAATAATATGTTAATCTTAACAACACTTCTCTGTGGTATAAAATTATGATTAATGTGACTACCTTCATTTTAAATCAAAATTCATATTAAATTGTGCTCATATTTGTACTTTCCAAACAGTGTATAATTTCTTCCACTATTTGTTCTATATATACATACATTTCTGATTAATTGTAACCTCTTCCTTCTATTAATATTATGCTATCAATATCCTCCTCCTGTTTATCAATCTACCATATTAGGTTATCTGTATATTTTTCCTTCATTGTTATTGTTTAGTGTTATTGTATATGTATCCTCCTCCTTCGCATCAATGTGTAATAATATGCTATCTGTGTCCTCCTTCTTATTAATGTTTACTATCAATCTGTATCCTCTTTGATCTTATTAATGTGTAATATAGTGTCATGTATATATTGCTCCTTTTTATTAGTATGTAGTATTATATCATCTGTATCCTCCTCCTTCTTATTGATGTGTAACATTATGTTATCTGTATTTTGCTCCTTCTTTAATAATTGGTAGTATTGTCTTATTTGTATCCTTCTCCATATTAATGAGTTCACCCTACTCCTATTAATGTATAGTATTATTATCTGTTTCCACATATCCTTCATATTTATGTGTAATATTTTGTTATCTGTATCCTCCGCCTTCTTAGTATAGTATTGTTATATCTGTATCGTCCTCCTTTTAATTAATGTGAAGAATTGCGTCATCTGTATCCTACTCCTTTATATTAGTGAGTAGTAGTGTTTTCTTCTCCTTCTTATAAACATGTATTATTACATTAATCTGTGTCCTCCTTCATATAGTATTATGTATCCTTCCTCCTTCTTTTTAATGTGTAGTATAATGTTATTTATATCCTTCCCTTTTTTTATTATTAATGTGTAATATTATTTTATCTGCACATTTCATCTCTTTTTATTAATGTGTAATAATTATGTTATCTCTATTTTACTCCTTATTATTATGTAGTATTGATATCTGTATTCTCCTCCTTCTTAATGTGTATTACTATGCTTTATCTGTTGTCTTCATTAATGTGTAGCATTATGTTGTATGTATCCTTCAATTCTATTTTTATTAATTTTTAGTATTATGTTATCTGTTGTCCTTATCATTAATGTTTAGTAGCTATTATTCATTGTATCTGTGTCATCCTTATCAATGTGCACTTTTGTGTTATCTGTATCCTCCTTTTCTTTTATTAGTGTGTAATATCATGAAAAGTTTGTATCCTCCTCCTTCTATATTGTTATGTTATCTGCATTTTCTACCTTCACAAAATGTGTAGTATTATGTGATCTGTATTCTATTCTTATGAATTTGTATGTTTTCTGTATCTTCCTCTTTCGTATTAATGTGTAGTATGATGTCTGTATCCTCCTTCTTATAATTAATGTGTTGAATTATTTAGTAATATATTCTATTAAATTGTAGTATGTTAGTATCCTTCTCATCGTTGTTATATGTATTCTCCTTCTTAATAATGTGTTATGATATGTTATTTGTATCCTCCTCCTTCTTATTAATATGAAGTAATATGTTGTCTACATTCTCCTCCTCCTTATTTATGTGTAGTATTATTTTAATCTTTATCATCCTCCTTAATAATGTGTAGTATGTTATCTGTAATCTTCACCTTCTTATTAATGAAAAGTATTATGTTATCTGTGTTGTACTTTCTTATTAACAAGTAGTACTATGTTAACTGTATTTTCTTTGATGTGTAGTATGGTATTCTGCTCCTTCTTATTAATGAATATTTTTGTTATATGAATCCTCCTCCTTCTTGTAAAAGTGTTGTATTATGCTATCTGTATCCTCCTCCTTCTTGTTCATGTGTAATAATATATTATATAATTTGTATCCTCCTTCATCTTATTAATGTGCAGTATTATATTTGTAGCTTCCTTCTTATTATGTTTATCTGTATGCTACTTCTCCTAATTAATGTGTAGTTTTTGTTATATGTATCTTCGTTCTTGTTAATGTGTAACATTGTGTTATTTGTATCCTCCTCCTTCTCATTAATGTTCACTATTATATCCTCCTCCTTTTTATGAATGTGAAATTATGTTGTCTGTATGTGGTATTATGTTATCTGTACACGTCTCTTTCTCATTAAAGTGTAGAATTATGTTATCTGTATCCTCTGCCTATTTATTATTATGTAGTATTTTTTATCTGTGTTAACTTTATTCTTATTGATATTATATACAATTATTTTCCTCCTTTAATTAAAGCGTGGTGGTATACTGTCATTGGTAACTTCCTCCTTCATTTAAGGCATAATATTATGTATTTGTACCATCCTTCTTTTTAATACTGTGTAGTGCTGTTATCAGTATCCTCCACTATCCAGTTATTAATGTGCAGTAATAAGTTAATCATTGTCCTTCTTTTATTAATGAATAATATTAAATTATGTTATTCTCCTAATTCTTATTGTTGTAATATGTTATTTGCATCCACCTACTTGTTATTAATGCATAGTAATATGTTTCTGTATTTGTTATTTGTATCTTCCCCCTTTTTCTTTGTGTTGTTATCACTACACAACCCCTTTGTATTAAAGTGTAGAATTCTGTTATCTGTATCCTCCTCCAACTTTTTAATGTATGGTATTATGTTATCTATATCCTTCCTCTTCACATTAATGTGTTGTATTTTGTTATATTTATCCTCCTCTTTTATTAATGAATATTATGTTATTTATATCCTCATCCTTCTTCTTACTGTGTAGTATTGTTATCTGTACACAACTCCTTCTTATTAAAGTATAAATTATGCTATCAGTATCCTCCTCAATCTTTTTAAAGTGTAGTATTATGTTACCAGTGTTCTTCTCCTGATTTTTACTGTGTAATTTTATTCTATCTAGATTCTTCTCCATCACATTAATACGTAGTATTATGTTATCTGTATCATCTTTTTACTATAAATGTGAAGTGTTATCTGTATCCTCCTCCATCTTTTTAATTTGTAGTATTATGTTATCTGTATCCTTATTCTGATTATTAATGTGTTATATTTTGTTATGTGTCCTCCTCCGTATTATTAATGTGTAGTATTATGTTATCTGTGTCCTCCTACTTCCTATTAATCTGTAGTATTTCGCTATCTGTATCCTATTTGTAGTATTATGTTAACTGTACCATCCTCCAACTTATCATTGTAATATGTTATGTGTATCCTCCTTTTTCTTATGAATGTGTAATATTATGTTATTTGGGTCCTCCTCCTTCTTCTTAATGTGCAGTATTATATTATGTGTACCGTCCTACATCTTATTAATGTGCAGTGTTATAATGTGTACCGTCCTACATCTTATTAATGTGCAGTGTTATATTATGTGTACCGTCCTCCATCTTATTAATGTGCAGTGTTATATTATGTGTACCGTCCTCCATCTTATTAATGTGTAGTAAGGCTATCAGTTTCCTCCCCTTCTTCCTGTTACTGTATAGTATTATGTTAATCTGTATTCTTTTCTTTCATATTAATGTATTGTATTATGTTATCTGTATTCTCTGCCTTCTTATTAATAAGTAGTATTACATTATCTGTATCTTCCTCCTTATTAATATGTAGTATTATGTTATTCGTAACCACCTTCTTATTCTTTATGCATAGTATTGTGATATATGCACCATACTTCTTTTATACAATGATAGTGTTATTTAATTTGTAATCTCCTCCATATTTTTTTAAAGTTTTGTATTAAGTTATCTATGTCATTTTTATTCTGGTTTATAGTGTATCTGTATGTTCCTTCTTATAATTAATGTGTTGAATCATGTTGTCAGTATTCCACTCCTTATTAATGTGTAGTATTATGCTACCTGTATCCTCCTTTCAAGTATTGTTATTTGTATTATCCTACATATTAATTTGCATTATGTTATGTTTCAGTATCCTTCTCCTTTTTATTAATGTTTAGTATTAAGTTTCCTCCTCCTTCTTATTAATCTGTAGTATTGTGTTATCTGTATTCTCTTCTTCTTATTAATGTGTAGCATTGTGTTAGCCTGTATTCGCTTTGTTCTTATTAATGAGAGGTGTTGTTATCTCTATCCTTAACCTTGTTAGTAAGGTATATTTTTTGTTATCTGAATCTTACTTCTTATTAATCTTGCTCCTTCTTATTACTGTGTAGTATTATGTTTTATTCGTATTGTTCTCCTATTTAATGTGTGTTATGTTATCTTTATCCTCCTCCTTCTTATTGATGTGTAGTTATTGTTTTGAATTTGTATCTTTGTCCTGATTAATAATGTGTTGCATTAGGTTGTGTGCATTCTCCTCCTTCGTATTAATGTGTAGTATTATGCTATCTGTATCCTCCTCCTACATAAATTTTCATTATGTTATCTGCATTCTACTCCTTATTAATCTGTAGTATATCAGTATCATTCTAATTTTTATTAATGTGTATTATTAAGTAATTTATTCTCCTCATACTTATTAATGTGTAGTATGATTTTATCTGTATCTTAAAGTGTAATATTGTTTTATGCGTCTTGCTCCTTCTTAGTAAGGTGTAGTATTAAGTTTTATTTGTATTTTCCTCCATCCTATTAATGTGTGGTAATATGTTAATCTGATCCACCTCCTTCATATTAATGTGTTAATCTGTGTCTACCTCCTTATTATTAATGTGTAGTGATATGTTATCTGTTTTCTCCTCCTTTTAACTTGTGATATTTTGTTATCTTATCGGTATCCACTTCTTATTTATGAATAGTATTGTTATCTGTATTTATTAATGGGTAGTTACTTTGTGATTATCCTTGTCATTTTACAGTATAGTGTTACATGTATTTGAATTCTTCGCCTTCACATGATTGTGTAGTATTACGTTATCTGTATTACTCTTCTTCCTACTAATGTGTTGTATTGTGCTATTACTATTCTCATTCTTCTTATTTATGTGTAGTATTATGTTATCTGTATTCTATTCCTTCTTATTAATGTGTAATATTGTGTTGTCTGTATCATACTTCTTATTAATGTGTGTGCTATGCTTTATTTTTATCATCCTCCTTCTTACTAGTTTATAATATAATGTTATATTCTGCTCATTTTTATTAATGTGTAGTATTATGTTGTCTTCATTCTTTCTCTCTTATTTATGTGCAATATTATGTTACCTGTTTTCTCTTCCTTCTTTATTAATGTGCACTAATAGGGTATATGTTTTCTTCTCCTTATTATGTTATCTGTATCCTGATCCATCTTATTAATGTGTATCATTATGTTATTTGCACCCTCCTTTTTATTATTATTGTATAGTATTATATTATGTGTATCCTCCTCATAAATGTGTTATCTGTATTTAGTCTTCAGTGTCCTCCTTTTTTATTCATGGGTTGCATTATAATACCTGAATCCACATCTTTATTTGTAACTGGAAGTATTATGTCATTTGTAATTTCATCCTTTTTTATTGGTGCATAGTATTAAGTTATCTGAATTCTCCTTATTATTATTAATGTGTATATACACATTAATAGTACTATGTTATTTTTATTCTCCATCTTTTTGCATTAAACTAGAATAATATATCTTATGTTTCTAAATTCTTCTTCTTCTTATAAATATGTTATCGATATCCTACTCCTTTTTATTTATGAGTTGTTACATATTATTTGTATCATATCCTTCTTAATAATGTGTAATGTTGTCTTTATCCTCCTTTTTTTTATTAATTGATCGTATTGTGTTATCTGGATCCACACCCTTATGTATAGCTATCATGTTGTATTATGTTATTTACATTTTCCTCCATTTTTTTTATTAATGTGTAGTATTGGAATTCTCCTTATTGTTTAGTAGCATTATGTTATAAGTCTACTTCTCCTTTTTACTAATGTACAGTATTTTTCTTATCTGTATTCTCCTCCTTTTTATTATCATGTAATATTGTGTTATCTGTATCCTGCTTTATATTAATGTGTAGTATTATAATTTTTTTGTATTCTCCTCCTACATATTAGTATTACATTATCGGTATCCTTTTCCTTCTTATTATTAACGAGTAGTATTATTTCATCTGTACCCTCCTTCATATTATGTGTACTGTAATGGTATTTGTTTTTTTGTTTTTTTTTATTAATGGGTAAGTATTAAGTTATCTGAGTCTACCTCCATATTTTTAACATGAATTATGTTATTTTATTCTCTTTCTTTTTATTGGGGTGTAGTATAAGTTATCTGAAGTCGTCTCCTTCTAATTAATAGGTAGTATTATTATATTTATATTCTCCTTTTTATTAATGTGTAATATTTTGTTTCTAAATTCTCCTCATTATTATTGCGTAGTATTGTGTCATCCGTATCCTTCTCCTTTATACAAATGTGTATTATTGGTGTAGTATTAAGTAATCTGTAACCTTCTTATGATTAATGCATTTTATTATCTGTATTCTCATCTTTCTTATTAACGTATAGTAGCTTAATTAGTATCCTCCCTTTATTAATGTGTATTATTATGCGTATCATTCTCCTTCTTGTGAATGCATAATATTATGTTGTCTGCATCTTGCTTATTTTTATTAATGTGTAGTATTATGTTATTAGTGTCCTTCTCCTTTTAACTAAATTGTAGTATTGTGTTATTTCAATCTTCCTTCTTATTAATGTGTAGTATTATGTTATTGGTATACTTCTGAGGAAGTCTCTTTGATTTATAGATTTATATTAGAAATGATTAGCTTTCAAGTAGTGTCTGTGTAATACCCTGGTTGTGCTGCACATTGATAACCATATTTTGATGTGGGTAGTGGGATGAATGTTCACAGGTTAAAATGCAGTTGATAGAACTCATTGGGTTCTTTGATTTTGGGTTTTTTTTTGGTGGATTGCTGCATGTTCACACACCTTTAGGTATATTATGCCCCTTCCATAGCCATGATACTCCTCTCCCTAGCACAATTTTTATATGATCCTGAGAAAACAAGAATAGAATGAATATTGTTATAGCCATTGTATTACTTGCGTGTCAAGACAGCCGAAATTTTAGAGGTTCGTTAGAAGGGAATGTAGTTACAGGACCACAGTATTGTATTTGTAAATGTGGTGGGGTTTTAAATGCAAGATGAGGTATTTCTAGTTGTCATGACATCAGAGTGTGCCCGTGCCATGACCAGTAAAGACTAGCTCACTTATTTCGACATCAGTGGTTACCAAGGGCCTGGATCAGTTTCATCTTTGCCAAGTAGTATAGTTTACTATCGGAATCAGAGCATGTCTATCCTCAAGTTCAGTACTTTTTCCAGCTGAACAGTGTTAAATGGAGCCTGTATGTGGGCATTGGGTAGGATGTTGAACTATGGGAAACAATTAGCAGTTTACACCACCTTAAAACCAGCCACACCCATCTATTCACAGTCGCTGAAGAGAATAAGTGGTATAGGCAGTCAGAATGACTATCATTCAGTAGATTGTTTTATGCCATGATATATGGTGAAGTACACAGGGTGTGGCTTTCAGTAGTGTACATAGCTGAAGGGGGGATCCATTGGTAGCCATGACAGAGTCCATAAACTCTCCAGATAAATAGAGTTGACAAAAAAAAAATTTTAAAGTTGTTACAGGATAACAAAGTAGTTTTTCAACACATTATACATTATTTTACGAGTTTGTTGTGGTTGTCTGTGGATACTTTTTGGGATGGTAAGGACTATTAAGCAGACATGCTGTATTTTATGTAGAAGTTGTGTGATGTACTAATAACATATTCCACAATTATAGAGTGATAGATAATGGCTATAGATTTTGGTTACATTTGTCAGGTAATCATAATATAGGGGTTTACTCTGCATAATTTAGAATACTCAATGTAGTTTAGTATACTATGCGTCATTTAAAATACTTCATATAGTTTGTGTACCTTGTGTAGTTCAGAATATTCCTGTGGTTCGAGTGTACCATACATAGTTTAAAGCTTTTAGTATAGTTTAGTCAAGTTTATGATGTGTAGTTTAGGATAATCAGTGTGATTTAGTGTACTGTGAATAGTTTGTAATACTCAGTGTAGTTTGTTGAGGTGAGTGTAATTTATAATACTGAGTGTGCTCTGTGCATTGTTTAGAACACACCTGTTGTTGTGTTTGAGTGTGTGAAGAGTTAGCAATAATCAGTGTGATTTAGTGTACTGTGTGTACATTAGGATACTCAGTGTGGTTTTATATATTCTTGAATAGTTTTAATACTTAGCATGGTTTAGTATACTGTGTTTATTATATAATACTCTACGTGGTTTGAGTATTATGCATAGTAGCTATTGAATATTCATGTGGTTTGAGTGTATTGTGCGTAGTTTAGAATAATAAGTGTAGTTTAGTGAACTGTGGGTAGTTTGGAATTCTCCTGTGGTTTGAAAGTACTGTGCACAGTTTAGAATACTCAGTGTGGTTTCTGTTTTGGCATAGTTTTAATTACACCTATTGTTGATTATACTATGTGTACTATGGCTTACTTGTGTAATTTATTTGTGGTACATTGTTTAGAATACTCAATGTGGTTTAGTGTACTTTGCATATTTTTTAGGTGTTATTTTGTTAACTATGAATTGTTTATAATACTCAATATAGTTTGTTTACTGAGCGTAGTTTAGAATATAGTGCCGTTATTGTACTGTGTGTGTTTTAACATACTCAATGTGGTTTAGTGTATTGTGCGTAGTTTATAATACTCATTGTGGTTTAGTTTACTGTCTGTTGTTTAGAGTACTGGTGTGGTTTAATATACTTTGCGTAATTTAAAATTCTCAGTGTGGTTTGTGTATTGTATGTAATTCTCGATGTTGCTTAGTATAGTGTGTGTACTTTAGAATTGTCATTGTGGTTTAGTAAACTGCATAGTTTAGGATACTCAGTTTGGTTTGTGTAATTTTCTTAGTTTAGAATACTCAGTATAGTTTGCATTGTGTACAATTTAGAATACAATAGTCATTGTGGTTGTGTGTTGGTTGTTTAGAATACCCAGTGTTGTTTGTACATTGTGTGTAGTTCAGAATACTCCAGTGGCTTGAATGACTATGCATAGTATAAATACTCAGTGTGGTTAGTGCATTGTGCATAGTTTAGAGTGGTTTGTGTGTCTGGTGTAGTATAGAATACTCTGTGTGGTTTATTGTACTGTGCATAGTTTAGAATACTTAGTTCATGTATAGTGTGTAGTTTAGAATACTCAATGTGACTAGGGTATCGTGTGTAATTTAACGTACTGTGCATAGTTTGGAATACCATGTGGTATATGTACTGTAGTTACGTTAGAATACTCAAGTTAGTTTGTGTATTGTGCGTAGTTTAGAATACCACAGTGGTTTGAATGTACTGTTCCTAGAATAAAATAGTCAGTGTGGTTTAATATAATGTGCATATTACAGAATATTCAGTGTTATTTGTCTCATAAACTCTGCGTACACTACAATTGACTCCCCTTTTCACAACAATTATCACTCCATTCACTCTGTCTGCTCTGCTCTGGATTATAGTCTGGACTCTCTCTCTCTCACACTCTCATACTACTCACTTTTCTCAGTTTTTGCAACTTACAACTCTGACTTCTTTACTGTTATACTCATCGCTATTTGATTATTAGTTAGTTTGATTGTACACTGTACTTATTGTCTTAACTTGGGGCAACATACAGTTAGACAGTGTAGCTATCTCTCTACTATAATCTAGAGTGGCTTAAGCTAGCTGTTAGGTTAGGTGTTAGCTTTTCATAATAGCAGCTAATAGCTTGGGACTTACATCCTAAGTGGCCCCCACTCTATCTAGTTCAAAGCAGTTCTCAGCTTTGATGAGCTGAGTAGTGAGCAATTGCACAATACTTTAGGATATTCAGTTTTGCTGAGTGCACTGTGAATGGTTGGTATTACTCAGTGTGGTTAAGTTTACTATTTGTAGTTTAGAGTACTCAGTGTGGCTTGTGTATTGTACATAGGTTTGATTATACTTGTGTACTTTGTGTAGTTTAGAATAGTCAGGGTGGTTTGTGTATTGTGTGTAGTTTAGAATGCTTGTTATTTAATGTACTTTACATAGTTTAAAATACTCAGTGTGATATGCAGTTTATAATACTTGTAATTTAATGTCCTATGAGGAGTTTAGTATACTCAATGGGTTAGCATACTTTGAGTAGTTTAGAATATTAAGTTTGGTTTTGTGTACAGTGCACATTGTTTCAGTGTATTGTACATGGTTTAGAATATCAGTTTGTTTTAGTGTACTATGTGTTGTTTAGGATACTCAGGTGGTTTAGTGTACTGTGAATAGTTCATAATACAGAGTGTGTGGTGTACTATACTGTGCATAGTTTAGAATACTCAGTGTAGTTTTGTATACTGTGTGTACTTAGATCACTCAGTATCACTTGTGTATTGTGTGTAGTTTAGTATAATCCAGATGCTTGAGTGAGTGTGTGTAGTTTAGAATACGCAAACTGTGCGTAGTGTAGATTACTCTAAGGGTTAGTATACTGTGTGAAGTTTAAAACATTCAGTGTGGTTTAGTGAACTGTGCACAGTTTAGAAGACTTAGTGTTGTTTAGTGTACTGTGAATAATCTTTAATACTCATTGTAGTATTGTGTATGTATGTAGTTTAGAATATTCAGTGTGATTTAGTGTACTATGTGTAGTCTAGAACATTCAGAGTGGTTTAGTTCCTGTACATAGTTTTGAATACTCAATGTGTTTTAGTATAATGAGCTTAGTTTAGAATCTCAGTGTGGTTTAGTGTGCTTATGTGGTTTTAGGATTTTAGTGTGATTTGATGTAATTTGAATAGTTTGGTTTACTTACTTTGCATAGTTTAGAATACTCCATGTTGCTTTTGTGTCTGTGTAGTTTCGAATGCACCTGTGTTTTGAGTGTACTGTGCATAGTTTAGAATACTCAGTGTGACTTGTGTATTGTGCATAGTTTAGTATACTCTGCAGTGGCTTGAGTGATTTTGTGTAGTTTAGAATACTTGGTGAGGTTTAGTGTACTATGCATAGTTTAGAATACTGTCTGTGGTTTAGTGTACTTTGTTAAGTTTAGAAAATTCAGTGTGGTTTAGTGTACTGTGCGTAATTTGGAATACACAGTGTGGTTTAGTTTATAGTGCACAGTTTAGAACACAAAGTGTGGTTAGTGTATATATATAGTTTAGAATACTAAGTATGGTTTAGTGTACTATGTGTAGTTTAGAATACTAAGTAAGGTTTAGTGTACTATGTGTAGTTTAGAATACTCGGTGTGATTTAGAGTACTGTGAGTAGTTTATATTAATCAGTATTGTTTTGTTTACTGTACATAATTTAGAATTCTTAGTGCGGTTTATGTATTGTGCGTACTTTAGAATACACCTGTGTTTTGAGTGTACTGTGCACTTATTAGAATACTCAGTGTAGTTTAGTGTACTGTCCATATTTTAGGATACTCATTGTGGTTTAGTGTCACGTGAATTGTATATAATATTTAATGTGTTTTAGTGTACTGTGCATAGTTTGGAAACACCTGTGTTTTGAGAGTACTGTGCATATTTTAGAATACTCTGTAGTTTATTTACTGTCAGTAGTTATGAATACTCAGTGTGATTTAGTATACTGTGCATGGTTTAGAATACTCATTCTAATTAATGTACTGTGCATAGTTTAGAATACTCTGTGGTTTAATGTACTGTGCATAGTTTAGAATACTCTGTGGTTTAATGTACTGTGCATAGTTTAGAATACTCTGTGGTTTAATGTACTGTGCATAGTTTAGAATACTCTGTGGTTTAATGTACTGTGCATAGTTTAGAATACTCTGTGGTTTAATGTACTGTGCATAGTTTAGAATACTCTGTGGTTTAATGTACTGTGCATAGTTTAGAATACTCTGTGGTTTAATGTACTGTGCATAGTTTAGAATACTCTGTGGTTTAATGTACTGTGCATAGTTTAGAATACTCTGTGGTTTAATGTACTGTGCATAGTTTAGAATACTCTGTGGTTTAATGTACTGTGCATAGTTTAGAATACTCTGTGGTTTAATGTACTGTGCATAGTTTAGAATACTCTGTGGTTTAATGTACTGTGCATAGTTTAGAATACTCTGTGGTTTAATGTACTGTGCATAGTTTAGAATACTCTGTGATTTAATGTACTGTGCATAGTTTAGAATACTCGGTGGGTTAATGTACTGGTGTAGCTTTAGAATATACAGTGTATATTTAAGAACACTAAGTGTAGTTTAGTGTACTGTGAATAAATACTCAATGAGGTTTAGTGTACCTTGTGTAGTGTGGAATGCTCAGTGTGGTGTAGTACACTGTGAGTAATTTTGAATACTCAATGTGATTCAGTGTATTGTACGTAGTTTAGAATACACTGAGTGGTTCAATATATGGTGCATAATTTAGGATACTCAGTGTGACTTAGTTAGTGTAATGTGAATAGTTTGTAATACTCAGTGTAGTTTGTTTATTATGCGTAGTTGAGAATAAACCAGTGGTTTTAGAGTACTGTGCATATTATAGCATTCTCAGTGTGGTTTAATGTACTGTCCATAGTTTAGGATACACAGAATGGTTTAGTGTGATTTGAACTGTTTAGTACACTCAAACACCGTGTGTAGTTTAGGATGCTCAGTGTGGTTTAGTATACTGTCTGTAGCTTAGGATACTAATTATGGTTAAGTGTACTGTGAATAGTTTATAATACTGCGGTTTAGTTTATTGTGCTTAGCTTAGAATTATTGGTGTGGTTTAGTGTACTGTGCAGTTTAGAATGCTAATTGTGGTTCATGTAATGTGCACTGTTTCGAATAAACACTGGTTTAATGTATTGTTCGTAGTCTAGAATATAAAGTATGGTTTGTGCATTTGTGTGTAGTTTAGATTGCTCGCACGGTGTGTGTAGTTTGTGTGATTTGTGGATTGTGCATAGTTTAGAATACTTCTGTTGTTTCAGTGTTCTGTGCATAGTTTATTGTACACAACTTGGTTTAGTGTACTCTGCCTGGTTTGGAATACTCATAGTGTACTTTGTGTATTTTAGAATACTCAATGTTTGTGTATTGTGCATAGTTTTAGAATGCTCAGATTGGTTTAGCATACTGTATGTAGTTTAGAATACTCAGTGTGATTTGTTATAATATTATGCATAGTTTAGAATACTAAATAAATGGTTTGTGTATTATGCATAATTTAGAATACTTTAGTGTACCGTGCAGTTTTAGAATACTCAGTATGGTTTAGTTTACTGTGCATAGTTTAGAACACTAAGTGTGGTTGAGTGTAATATGAATAGTTTATATAATACTCATTGTGGTTTAGTGTAATGTGAATTGTTTATATTCTCAGTGTGGTTTGTGTAGCATGCGTAGTTTATAATACACCTGTGGTTTGAGTGTACTATGCACATATTTTTTAATACTCAGTGTGGTTAAGTGTACTGTTTAAAGTTTAGGATACTCTGTGCAATGTATACTCAATATGGTGTAGTGTACCGTGCATAGTTTACGATACTCAGTGTAGTTTGTGTAATGTGTGTTGTTTCGAATACTCAAAAGTGGTTTGAGTGTACTGTGCGTTGTTTACAAAAATCAATGTGGTGTAGTATACATTGTGTGGTTTAGAATACTCAGTGTGATTTGTGTATTGGGCATAGTTTAGAAGACTCATGTTGTTTGAGTGTTCTGTGCATAGTTTAGAATAACACAATGTGGTTTAGTGTATTTTGCATAGTTTTGAATACACAAGATAGTTTAGTGAACATTTTGAATACTATGTGGTTTATATACTGTGCACACTTTAGAATACTTGTTGTGGTTTATTATAATTTAACATACTGTGTGTAGATTGGGAATACTGTGTGGTATAGTGTACTGTGTATAATTTATAATACTAAGTATGGTTTATGTATTGTGTGTAGTTTAGAATACTCAATGTTGTTTAGTACATAATGTGTAATTTAGGATACTCAGTGTGGTTTAGTGTACTATGTGTATGTTTAAGAAGATTGGTGTAGTTTAGTGTGTAGTTTAGTGTACTTGCGTATTTTATAATTCTCAGTGTGGCTTGAGTGTACTGAGTGTAGTTTAGAATACTCAATGTGGTGTAGTTTAGAATACTCAATGTGGTTTAGTTTACTGTGCATATTTTAGAATAGTCAGTTAGGTTTTAGTATTGAGTGTAGCCTATAAAACTCCCGGGTTTGAGTTTATTGTGAATAGTTCAGAATACAATATGTGGTTTGGTGTACTCTGCATAGTTTGGAATACACAAGGTGGTTTAGCGTACCGTGTGTTGATTAAAATACTCAGTGTTGTTTAGTGTACTATGTGTAGTTGAGAATATTCAGTGTCAATTACTTGTAAATGAGGTGTTTAGTATACTTGGTAAGTTTTAATATGCTTAATGAATAATATTAGTGTTTTCTGTGTGTATTATTGCACTCAACATGATTTAGTGTATTCATAGTCTTTTGATGTACTTGCAGTGTTTTAGTGTTCCTAGTGTAATTTGTTGTGCTTAGTGAGTTTATTGTATTTGCTAATTTTAGTCCACTCAGAATTGTTCTGTGTACCTAGATATTTTAGTTTACTTGGTTGTGGGTTTACTGTACCTATAAGTATTTATTAGTATGCTCCTAACACTTCTTGAATTTAGTGTATTCAGTCCGTGTGTGTACTTAGTGCGTTTTGATGTACGTGATGTTTTGATATATTTGGCAAATGTTTTAAGTATTAACTACTTCATACTATCTCATATTTGTGTAGGTAAATACAATACAATTGTTTTATCATTTGTATTGTAGGATGTGGGATTCAGATCTGCAGTGATGGACAATTACCAGCAACAACTTCACCTGACTTTTAGACTATTACAATATGTGACTTTTAAACATAACTGTAATGATATTGTAACTATGAAGTTTACACATATGTATACATAATTCCTTATTTTTTCTTTGTATGTAAGCAATTCATAAATTTCTTCATGTGTTAGCCATTTATAAATTGTTTTGTGTGTCAGCAATAAATAAGTTTCTTTATGTGTCAGCAATTTATAAGTTACTAAATCAATAGTATATTATGGGCAATGTTTACTAAAACTGAGTAAAATGTGAAATTCAGCATAATGTTTTACATAGGTTTGACGATAGTTTACCATATGATTACTCATGTTTTACTGGGCAGTGTACACGCAGTAAACAATGAGGGTCCTGAAGCATTCCAATTTAAAGTTATTGTTTTCTCTTTCTTCTCTTTCAGATGCAAGTTTACTGACTTTTCAAAACATCTTAATATATTTTTCTTTATTTTGTGCTATTGTTTTGCTATATATTTTTGTATTCCTTTATCTTGTACAACCATAAAAATTATAATATATTACATCAGAGTTTGAGAAACCAGGTGTGCAAAGCCAGAATATTAATTGTTTATAGTAAAACACAAAGAAAATCCAAATTTGAAATCAGTATTATTGCAATGTATTAATATTTAAAAGTACACTCTGAGCTAAATTAATGATATTTCCTATTCTATTTATTACTGTACAGTATTTAGAAATTTTAACTAAGCATATACACTGCAAATAAGTGCCTAACAGGCTTCTATTCTATAGCTATGGCTAATCAAAATAGTTAATTATCTACCAATGAGTCTGACCTTCAATTGTATGCAATAAAATCATTGTTGTATTCCAGTTCTGGTTAATTGCATTGTATTATCCTACAATAAAAGTTCAAGTCAATAATAAAATACAATGAATCGGACCATCTCTTTTATATATCACATTTAGCTAGGGTAAGGAATAAAGTAAATCACAAATTGTAAAGTAGTGACTTACCTCCTTTCTTTTATCTACGCAATGACTTGTAATAATTTTAGGAGTCAAGCGTCTGAACTCTTGTAGCCACGCAACTGTAAGATAGCGATTAGGTAGACGGCGACGACGGCGAAAGTGTGGTTACACACGCACCATAAGAGGAAAGCGCGTACCTACGAACTGTGACTTTTAGGTTAGATTGAAAGGAAGCATTAATGTACTAAAGCAAGGTGGAAAATTAAAATGCATATTTATAGACTGAACTATGAAATTGCAGAGGCGAAAACAGCACTTGGGGATTTCAGGAAAGAATTTTAGAATTATACTTTCTTGCCCAGAATCACGCAAATTATCAGCAGACAGTATAGAAAGCTATCTTCCCAAAGCTCAAAAGTGTGTCTCTGTTAAGTTCCAGTCTTCTGAAGACTGGCAACTCCAAAGGAGACATGCTTTTTAAGCTCTGTGTGGCTCATCTGCAGGTGGAACTAATTTACCCCTTTTGCTGTGTTGTTTTCAAACAATTCTTCACTATAATGATCAATTGCTCTTGAATGTATTTATGATCTTTGCTTCTTTTGTGCTACTTAAATGTTACCATTTGCATTATAAAAAATGTTTTTTTCAAGATGTAGCTAAGAAGATCATCTGTCTACAATGGCATCAATATCTTCATTCTCTCCACAATAGGTATGATGTAGTGAATTGAAAATGCTCTGCATTCAGAAGTAAAAATCTATCAATCTGCTCTTCCCGGTCACTTTGGTTATCTTTGCCAACGATCTGGAGAAGGTTTGGTTAAATCTCTATCAAACCAGTTCTCTTACTAAAAGAACATTTGCAAAAGGAACAATAAATTTACAAAGGTAGTAAATCGAAATAAGTTAAGGGATGGGAAGAACTGGTTATTGTATGTTCTGAGTTATTAGCATTTGAAACACATTAAAGTCTGAGTTCGATTTCATAATTCCAGAAATCAGAATTCCAGAAATTAGTTCCTATTATACAACACCAGTTGGAAATTTCTAGGAGCTAAATTTTTACATACGACAATATGTCAAACTCACAGCTTACATAAGTAATTATATCAATGAACAGACACATTTCAAAGGGAAAAAAAATTATGTGTCATGCAGCACCTGATCTAGAAAATAATTCACATCCTTCCAAGCTAAGCTATAGCTAAAAATTAATGCTTTAAATTTTTAGTAAATTTTCCCCTTGTCACACGCATTTCTATTCCCTACTTGTCTAATTTTTAATAAGTTCAGTTCATCTGGGGAAGCTCGTTTCTTTCATAAAATTAGATTCATGTTATTATACTAATGTTATTCATGAAGTGGGATAGTCAGTACAAGTGTCACACCCTCTTTTCACTTGTCTACTGTGAAAAAGAATAACAAAAGAAAAATCACTAACTACTTCAGTAGGACTTGTGTATTTGCTGTTATTGTTCTTGTTGTAGCTCCTTGATATCTAAATCTTCTTGGAATAATGGTGGAAAGGCAAGAAAATACAACTGATGGCTTTCATTCTGGTCAAGAATTAATAGGAGGCTTCGACTTCCATTTCATAGACTCTATTCCAGACAGACTGATCTGTCAAATATGTTTAAAGGTTCTTAAAGACCCCCAACTCATGATTTGTTGTGGTAAAAAGTTTTGCATCTCTTGTCTTCGTAAAAGCTTCAAAATGAACAATTCTGAATCTTGCCCACACTGTAGGCATGAAAAAGGTGACAGTTTACTGCATGTTCTTGAGAAAGAACTGAAAAGTGAAATTGAGTCCTGCAAAGTACAGTGCCTAAACTTTCATTTAGGCTGTAAGTGGGAAGGAGAAATTCGAAACTTAGATGGTCACCTCAAGGCAAAACACGGCTGTGGCTACGTCAAGCTGAAGTGTACCAATCACTGCACTTCTGATAATGGAGTACTTCAGGTCTTCTATCGTAAAGATATGCAGGAGCATGTTGAGTTCCACTGTGAGTTGAGAAAAGTGAACTGCAAATATTGTGATCATGCAGGCATTGCCAAGAGCTTCAAAGACCATGAACTATCTTGCACAATGTTTCCAGTAGAGTGTCCTAATAAATGTGGGGCAAAAAGTTTGCCAAGACACACAGTCAGAAACCACAGAGACATTTGTCCAAATGAACCAATACAATGCCCAAATAACTGTGGAACATTAGAGATTGTTCGTTGCAATTTGGCTGCTCATAGGCATTCTTGCATGTTGGAACCAACAACGTGCCCTAATCACTGCGGAGAAACAGGAATTATTAGGCAATATTTGCACGTTCATAGACTTCATTGTTGCAATGAACCTATAGAATGCCCAAACGGGTGCCAAGAGTCTGGAATAAATCGTAAGACTTTAGCATCTCATATAAAAGTCTGCCCTTTTGAGTTCGTTAAGTGCAAATACGCAGACTTCGGATGCTCTGACCGTATACAGCGACTAGAGGTTGAGCATCATGAAGCAAATGTTTGTAGGTTTCGAGTAGTTCGCTGTCGCTATTGCATATATCAAGGAACAGCAGCTAGCCTTGTACAGCATCTGAAAGTATGTGAAATGGTCCCAGTTGAATGTCCCAATATGGGTTGTGGCCAAAAACGAATTATCCGACAATTGTTGGACGGCCACCGACTGGAATGTGAGTATGAGGTGATTGACTGTGGATTCGCGCATGTGGGCTGCTTGGAAAGAGTGATGCGCATGAGCATGCCTTGTCATGAAAGAGAAAATCAAGCTAAGCATTTAGAGCTGATGTGTGAGGCATTCAAAAATGTCAGTCAAGAATTACAAGAAGAAACTGAGAGAAGAGAATCGGATGTAAAACATATGCTTAGGGCACAAAAATATAGGCAGCAGCTTATTGAAAAGGATATCCTGCTTCAGAAGGCACTGGGAGACCTGAAAGAATTGAAAGAAAAATTTGAGAATGAATCAATGACTGTGAGCATGAAAACAAGGGATTATGATAATTTGAAAATAACTATGCACCACAGAGAAAAAGTAATACGAAAAGAAATGGAGCTCTTCAAAGCAAATTATGAAGACAAATCTCCTCAATATTCCTACGTTGTGAATTCTAAATCACAGCATCCTCCTCCTCCTCCTCCTCCTGCAGCTTCTTCAACTAGACCCGAGTCATTAATATACTCACATGTGAAAGAAAGCAGAAGTGGGTGTGCATGTGAAACGTACAGGAAGAAATGCTTGCAGTCTTTTAAATCCATTGAAGCTCAAATCAATGAACCGCACTCACTTTCTCAGGAGCGCCTACTCCTCAGAATGGTAGACTTTGACAAGATCAGTAGCAAATCCATGATGTGGACAAGCCCTTCTTTCACCCTTAATAACAAGCTACTAATGGAATTAAATGTCCGCCTTGAAAAACAAAGTTTTATGAATTTGAAAATCAAAGTCAAGGAAGCCCATGAAAGTTGTGATAGAGAGTGCTTGACTGGTATAACAATCAAGGTGGAGCTAGTACCAGTGGAAGAGATGGTGGCACCAATGGGTGATGCTGGCTATGAAGATGACAACAGAATCGTCACGGATATTGATGCTGCAGACTTGTTTGGAGCTAAAGATCGTATTCTCACAGTAATCAAGCACTCAGTCAGAGGTTGGGAGAAGAGTTTTGTTATTAGGGACTCCATTCTGTGGGCAGTTACCACTGATTGTGTTACAAATAGGAGAACAGGAAGCCATAGCTAATGGTCATCACACTTAAAGTGATTGTATACAACCAGCTGCAGTTTATTATTATTATTTTTTTGTGCACAAATCATTTCAACAGTGATCATGATTTTATCTACAAACACTACTTATAACTGCAGATTTTACCATATAGAATTGTAGTATCCGTTGCGCGATAAATTAGGTAAATTAGGTAAAAAAGTCTTTGCCGCCATGTCCACGCCCCCTACTATTAATAAAGTTCGACCTTTTACCTAGTTTATTACCTAAATGGGCGGACTTCTGAGGTGTACGTAGCTGCTGGTGTCCTATTCTGGATTTACGTGGACCAATGGAAGGGGGCTACAGCGATGACATTTTCGCTGAGGAAGTTCACGCTAGGTTTTTCTGTAACGTCTGTTGTAAGGTGCTGCGCGACCCTCACCTGATGCTATGTTGTGGAGAAAAGTATTGCGTGACTTGCCTAGAACACTGGTTCACTGCTCACCACTCAGAAAGCTGTCCTCATTGTCGAGAGGAGAAAGGCTCGACTCTTTTGCACACTCAGGAAAAAGGAATGAAAAGAGAAATAGATTCTTTCAAAGTTTACTGCCCTCGTCGTGGGCGTGGTTGTGAATGGGTGAATGAGCTTCGAGAAAGGGTGAGGCATGACCTGAAGTGTGATTATGCAGAGGTAGAGTGTACCAACAAGTGTGAATCAGAGGATGGAGTTGTTACCCGAGTACTTCACAAGGATCTGGTGGAACATCTGAAGGAGCATTGCGATCTGAGGCTTGTGGAGTGCCGGTATTGTAATGACAGATGCTCATTTAAACAGCACCTCATTCATTTTGAAGTGTGTGACTTTGTTCCAGTTGATTGTCCTAATGCCTGCGGCCAATATGGCATCATTCGCAGGGACGTTATAAGTCACAGGGGAGAGTGCCCACGAGAAATAATTGAATGCGAAAACGTTGGATGCCAAGTGAAACTTAAACGTGAAAGCATGTGTATCCATGAGGCGGAAGAGTGTGCATGGCGTGAAATTCAATGCGAGTATTGCTCCGATTTCATTATATGTATTTATTCTCAAGAACATGAGGAGAACTGTTTAATGTATCCCTTGAGTTGTCCTAATGGCTGCGAAGAAATAGTAGTTCGCTACCTCCTAAACTCACATCGAACCACTTGCACATTAGAACCTGTGGAGTGCACCTTAGGGTGTAAAGCAGTAATCGTGCGCTCAAAGTTACCTGATCATGTTAAAGATGAATGTGAGTTAAGATCAGTGAATTGTCGTTACTGTAATGTCACCGTAATGGCAACAAACTTGTCCAAGCATTGCCAGGAGTGTGACAGTTTTCCCACGAAGTGCCCCAACAAATGTGGACAACAGGAAATAATGAGGAAGGACATAGAGCACCATAAAACAGTCTGTCCTCTAGAAATTGTTGACTGTACCTATGCTCATGTTGGATGCACAGAAGAAGTCAAGCGAAAAATGCTACAAAAGCACGAACAAAGAAAAATGAAATTTCATTTAGACCTCATGAATAAAGCTTACTCAGATTGTCAACAGAAGTTGCACGAGAAGTCACTGTTGCTTAACAAAACTCAACAAGTACTGGCAGACAAAGATATCCAACTGAAACAAACAAGTTTAGACCTTGAGAAGTTGACTTCCGATTTGGAAGATTCTGTTTTGAATGCTCAAGAGTTGCAGTATCGTTTAGAAGATGCAGGTATCAATCAATGAAAAAAGAACTAATATTGTTTTATAGAATTTTTATATTTATTTGTAATCTTACAGCTGAATGTTGATGACTTATACACAACTGTCACATTTTTGGTTTTGTTTACAAAAAAAAAATTCTTTTGGTCAGAGTCAAACCTTAGTAATGCATATTAGGATCTCAAGGAAACCAAACAGGGGATTTCCAACAATGAATTTCTTAATATAGACCATTTGAGACAAGCTACTAATTTAAATTGTAATCAAAGTTTTTCAGCCAAAATTCTAGACAAGGAAGAATTCTATATAGCTAGTAAGCTAATATAGGTCCGATCTTGGGTCCAAAGACATGCATATGCACAATATTTCTAACTCGTAGCCAGCACCCGGATTCACTTTGTCTCCAAACAACCTTGACAAATGCTTTATTAGAGTCCCTTCCTTGCTTTTAGTCCAGTCATTTTATGATTTGACCTTAAACAAATTGCAACACAAACAATTCCAACTGTTTCTAATACAGAAAAATGTACTCTATAACATACTAAAAGTCCTAAGGAATCCCATGGGGGGAAAGTATTATTTTTTCTATTTTTAGTAACGTGCATGATATTTATAGCCATTAGCTATTTTAAAAATAGTTATAGCTTTCTAGCTCTGTAATATACCTACAACAGCCATTTTATTTCTCACTATGAATATACGTCACCATAATCAACTTTACAGGAGGTGCTGGAATTGATATATGCCTCAAATGCAGTAGTACACATGCTTAGTGGAAAAGCAATTTCTCAGGCAGAGGACACTTTATTGTTGATGCAGCACTCAACACTCTTGTCTTGGCACATGCATTCAGAATACCAGTACCTGGATGTCCAAATGCTGAAAATGAAGATACAGATGAAGCTATGGGTGTTCCTGAACTGCATGAACATTCTACTGACCTAGATGAAGCTGGTGTTTTATTTGAAGGTCTAATGCAGGGTTTAGTGTCTGTGGACCAAGCTTGTTGCTCTGAGGCAATAATCAGGATTGGCAATGCCCTTGAAGCAACCAAAGAATCTCTGATATCTTCCAGAACAGCAAGGCTATGAATGCAGTATATGGACATGGTAGATGTTCTTCGCAAGTTTATCCGAGCTGAGCGCACCGGCAACTGAAATCTGAATTTGCAAGCTGTTTCAGAAATGCTTCCATACTTGGCAGCCTCTGGGCACCATAATTACACAAAATCTGCCCTTATATAATATTTGCAGCGGATGTCTCACCTTCAGGATGAACAACCAGAAGTGTACCATCATTTCCAAGCAGGTTTGCATGTGGAAGAACTGATCGTTACTGGGCTGGTCTTTCTTCAGACCTTGTTATAGAGCAGGTACTAATGAGGAGATGAAAACAAGTGGTGGTCTCACAAGAGGACGAGGAATGACTGAACAACAGCAATTGATTTGGTTACCTATGCCAGCTTGTGCTGAAATCAACAGAGTCATGCTTGAGTTGACTGGAGTATCATACAGTACAAGTGAGCAGAACAAGGACATGACCAAAGCAAGGCAAGATCGTGATTGGAAGGATACTCAGACACTTCTGAAGTATTTACATGAGAGAAACCCATTCACTTCTGAGGACCATCGGCATAGCATTTCCACTGGGGTACATGCCAGCAGCTCAGTCAATGTTGACACAGCTAAAGACATGGGTAACACAATTCTAGCTAGCATGGAAGGGATATCTGCAGCAGACTACACTTTCAAGAGGAAAAACCAGGTTGTCACGCTGGACACAAAGTGTGTAGTGAGAATTGATGGTGCTGCTGTTCAGATAGACCCTCAACTCCTTTTCCAGCGACTAACAATTGCTGCCAAGGTAACTGAAAGTCAGCAGGATATCTTCAAGTATGAGCTTTGTGGTCACCCACCAGCTCTCTTTGATGCATCACTTTTGCTCCGGGAGCTTCAGAAGCCAGTGTTAGCCAATGCCACTTGGGACCTTGTATCACCAACTACTCCTGCAGTTCTCGATGATGTCCAGTATGTGCTAGATGGTGGTGCCCTCATTCAGCGCATTCCATGGACACATGGAGCCACTTATCATGATATATGCACAGTGTACTCAGATTATGTGGCAAAGAAGTATGGGAGTTCCATTATTGTCTTTGATGGCTATGGTGAATCTACAAAGGACATAATGCATTTGAGACGAACCAAAGGCTAAGCTGGTGTGAATGTGGCATTCACTGAAGAAATGCAACTCACCATGAAAAAAGAAACTTTTCTTGCAAATAGTACCAACAAGCAACAGTTCATCAACATGCCCAGTGGCTACTTAGAGAAGATGTGTGCTGTGTATCATGCATCAGGGGATACTGACTTGCTTATAGTGCAGAAAGCTATGGAGTCATCTTCAACTACTGACACAGTACTTGTTGGCGATGATACAGATCTTCTGATTTTGCTATGCTATCATGCTATCATGCTAGCCTAGACTCACATGACATACTTTTCCGACCAGAGCCTAGGAAAACTACCAAAAATCCCATGGTGTGGGATATCAAGGCTGTGAAGCAGGCATTGGGGTCTGAAATCTGCACTAATGTTCTTTTTCTTCATGTAATACTTGGGTGTGAAACTACTTTCCATTTATACGGCATCAGTAAGGGTGCATCCCTCAAGAAGTTCAAGTCAAGCCGTCATTTCCGAGAAAAGGCCAAGATATTTAATGCTGAGTCATCTACCCACATGGACATAGCTGCAGCAGGAGAGGAAGTGCTTGTTAGTTTGTACAATGGAAAGCAAAATGAACGACTAGATGTTCTACGCTACAAGCGTTTTTGTGAAAAGGTAGCTACAAGTGTTTCCCATGTTCATCCTCAAACTTTGCCACCATCTTCAGCTGCTGCAAAGTACCACAGTTTTCGTGTTTACATTCAGGTACAGCAGTGGAAAGGTTTTGACCTTGATCCGCTAGAATGGGGCTGGGAAAAGCGAGATAGAGGACTGATGCCAGTACACACTGATTTACCCCCAGCTCCGGACGAGCTCTTAAAAATCATCCGATGCAACTGCCATACAGACTGCAGCACTTTACGATGCACATGTCGAAAACATAATGTGAAATGCTCTCCTGCATGTGGCAACGGCATGGGATCTGGGTGCACAAATGCTGACAAGTGTTATTTCGATGAAACTGATGATGATGATACTGATTAAGAAATTTTGCATTACTGTTGTTTTATCTTGTTGTTTTTGCCTTGCCTTGCATCATTAATATTTATTGCCAATCAGCTGCTTTTCAATTAAAATTATAAACTAATAAAATGAAGTATAATAGAAATGTGTACGCGAATACTACTTTCTATTGTCATCATAATTATTAATAGTTGGTTTTGGTTTAAAAAAGTGCTTTCGGTTGATTGAATTTTTTCATACTTTCCCCCCGTGGGATTCCTTAGGACTTTTAGTATGTTAAAGAGCACATTTTTCTGTACTAGAAACAGTTGGAATCATTTGTGTTGCAATTTGTTTAAGGTTGACCCCCTTTTCTTCGTAGAATGACTGGACTATTTCTCTTACCGGAGTTCAAATCTCCTTGTACCCTCCGAGATACTCTATAGCTAAATGAAATAAAAACTCGAAAATGCTGACTCAGTCGCACCGAGATTTTATTTGCCGATTGTGTTTTCCAAAATGACCCTAGCTAGTCACATTAATACATAATTCATAACTTGGCTGATTTAGCTATGACATGTTATAACTTCACTTCAATTTTATTAACTAGTATAGCTACTAAATTGTGAAAGGGATACTGCTAAGATAAAATGAAGTTGGCTTTAAAGAAGCAAAAGTAACTGAACATACTGAATAATAACCCGAGTTTAACCCTCAGTGAACTAGCTATACATAACTTTGAGTACATACATGCTGTGTACATAGTCACATCCAAAATCCAAGTCTATAGCTATGAATGTAAGTTTCATTTAGCCACAGACACATTACTTGCTAAATGCAATGCTTACATCTAAGTAAAATGTTTCATTAATTTGTTTCCAATTAGCATATTAAATTTTTTTACATCCCTATAGAGGTATAAAATTTACTATAAGTGAAATAACTAATATAAAATTAATTAACTAATGTATTATTATATAGTGGCTATACACATTATCTAATTAGTTATGCATTAGTTAATAAATCATTAGATGTCAATCACTTACACATAGACATTATGATCATGTATACAGTAGAACATCAGAACTGAGAATCATTTTGGACCTGGTCTTCAGTTCACACATCAGAGGTTTGTTTGGTTTTAAAGGTGCTTTTTGTATCAGAAGAAATATGCAGAAAGTTTACTAGATAGCTGAAGGTGATACGCTCAATAAAAGTTCACTATCAGAGGCTCCAATGTGACAATTATGCTTTCTGTGCACTTAACTCAGCTCTGAAAATGCTGATAATTAGCATAATTGTGTCATGAACAGTAAAAGCAAGAATTAGATTTGTAAACCAGTACGAAAAAAAATGATGAGCTAGTCAATTAGTCATTATTGCTGACTGTACCTTGTTGAGGATATAAATGCCGCCTATAAATTGTAATTATAACATCATTTCAGATCGACACGTATAAATCATTAGCTATGGATGTACCATATGAACATGAAAAGCTGCTAAGTGCTCGTAAAGGGGGCCACAATGAATGCTTCAGAGATTCCAATATCCCAGAGAGACTGAAATGTTCAATTTGTACTAAGGTTCTCCGAGATCCTCACCTCATGGTCTGCTGCGGACAAAAATACTGCATTTCTTGCCTGGAAAACTGGTTCGAAGAAATGAAAGCTGAAACTTGCCCACACTGTCGAGCGACGAAGAGACACAGACATGAGCCACTACATGTGCTGGATAAAGGATTGAAGAGTGAGATTGAATCGCTCACTGTCATGTGCTCCAACTGTGAAAAGGGATGTGAGTGGGTAGGAGAGCTGCGAGAAGTGGAACACCATCTCGACCATTGCGGCTACATGGTAGAAAAATGCCCGAACAAGTGCCTTGCCAGATCCGGGACCAAGACAAAGGCTTTACTTCATAAGGACTTGGAACTCCATCTGAGCTGCTACTGTGAGCTGAGAGTGATGGAGTGCAAGCAGTGCAGTGCAACAGGACCGGCTCAAGCCATGATCACTCATGAATGCTGCATTAATCACACTCTCAGCACCCACAAAAGAGAAAACCAACATGGTGAAAAAAGACATTAATAAGTAGATACTACATAATGAAGTACATTCTTTAATATTTATTATTTGAATGATAGCTATTTTATATGTGTATTCTTGTATACACCAGTCATCAATGGATTAACTTAACTTGATTTGAAAGTGCTGCAAACTAGCTATTTGTGTTTTATCTGCTACAACCCATGAGTAGTTAAGAAAGCATTATAAAGACAATTGTACAAGCTAGAAGAATCAGGTGACCTGTTCAACAAGAAGTCTATGCAGTGGTTATTTCAAAGCTTGTAAACTTTACATAACTTACACTTACTTCCTTCTTCTGTGAACAGTAGAACAAATATAGTACAATACCTCTAACAAATCCACCGTCAGTCAGTCAAGTGGGCTTTCCCAGTTTCTTGGCAATTCTTGTTAACATAAGGCATAGGCTCGGCTATAAACAGTAGTTGTGTGCTTTATACACAAGCAGTATGGCTACTGACCAGCTAAAATCTAAAGGCAAGATGAGATATGGCGGCTATGATGAGTACTTCCTGGACACTGTCCCTGACCGACTAATATGCTCGATCTGCCTCAAGGTCTTGAGAGACCCACGTCTAATGGCATGCTGTGGACAGAAGTACTGTAGCTCATGTCTACTGGTGTGGTTCAGGAAGATGAAAGGAGAGGTGTGTCCACACTGTCGAGCAAACAAACAGAGCCAGCTTGTCGTGCTTCATATCCTTGACAAAGGCATGAGGAGTGAAGTGGAGTCTCTTCACACACTCTGTCACTACTTCAAAGATGGATGCAGCTGGAAAGGAGAGCTGAGGCAGTTGAAATCTCACCTTCGGTCTGAGTGTGATCAAGTTCTCATCGAGTGCCCCAATCACTGCTTGACCAGTCAGGGAACACAGAGAAAGGTCAGGAGAAAGAACATGGTGTTACACCTTACCTACTGCTTGCCACCGGATCAAAATGAAGAACCAGCCGTCCACACAACCAGAAGTAAAATGGCTGACTTGTCCAGCCTATTCAGCTGCTTTTCGTGTGAATACTGAACATTTTATATTCTGATAATAAGTGTCTAATTTCAGATATGAACTCTCTAACATACATGTTAATTTTAATGCAACAACACTTTGAACATAGCGCGCGGATGAATCGAAAGAAGTGAACTATATATATATATCATTTGATGACTACAGTCTTTCTCATGCATACATGAAGTGGGGTTATGCTTGATTTTGCAAATTAAATCTCATCTTAAACATACAGTTATTATTTTAAGTTGTTTTTTTTTATTAAGTCAAGTGAATAACATTATAATATAAAGATTTTGTTAATATGTTTATGAAGTTGGTTATGGATGTACAAACAACAGGAATTGTGTTGTGGTAATCCTTTGGAAACAATTGTGACATTCTTTCTACACTATGTCTTGTACTGACAAGGGAACAATGCTGGCATTATCTTATTCTACATTTGATTTCTTGTGTTTGTGTGTGCTTTTGTGCATGTATCTTTGTAAATATAGTACCTTGTCAGTGCATGCTATATTTATTACATTTTAAAATTCTATCCTAGCATTTAGGTTTGTTACCCTTATCACATAGGTGCACAATTATTTCAATGTCTTTTAAAATGAGTAAACCATAGGTATGACTAGCTAACTATAAATACAATTGTATTACTTTTTACAACTGTGTATTATTTTCCAAATGTGTATAATTATATAGTATTCAAAATTATTCATACGTTGTTGACCAATATCACAATGAGTGTGTTTCAAATTTGAATGACAAAAATGCTGACAATTCAGTTCATTCAACATGTCTACTCTTATTGATAAATAAATTTAATATTAACTTAATAGTAGTAGATATAGTTTAGTAGAGTAGTAGTCCACAAACAGACAATTATATGAAAATATCACTTGTTAGCTGCCTGGTTTTTTTTTTTTTCTTATATACTCTTACAATGTTGTGTGCAATTCTAGGCATGTTTTATTTCACTGTATTATATTTTTTGCTTGTTGTAATGTGAGTGTATTTGTGTGCCTGTGCACAAAAGTGACAGGGATAAAGACAAGAAATAAAGAGAAGATAATAATATGATCGATAATATGGTAGTTGTAATTATACAAACCACTTAAAATTGGCATGTTTAGCTACTAAGAAATGTTCTATAATGTCTAGGATATGAGGCCACAAGTAAAAAAAAAAAGGAATTCTTACAAAGAATGATCAGAATTTATTTAAAGTAACAACTACACAAGGTTATTTCTTACTACCTACACTCACTTCCTCTAACTATTGTACTAGTGATAATAGGTGGACATAACTGACACAAGGAACATATGTGTGTATTGATTATAGCAATAACTTTATTACATTGTGTTACTTAATGTTTTGTGCCAGAATATACTACTTGAGGATTATGATAATGTGTCCATAAAGAAGTCAATCTCTCTGTCATGGCATTCTGGAAAGCTTCAGTAGAACCTGAGTTTCAGGAATATGGAGGATATGATGAGTATTTTCTCGACACGGCACCAGATAGACTCATGTGCTCTATCTGTGCCAAAGTGCTGAGAGATCCACAACTGATGGCGTGCTGCGGAAAACTGTTCTGTGACTCGTGCCTCCACAGCTGGTTCAAACAGCAGAACTCAGAACGGTGCCCCCACTGCAGAGCAACCAAAAAGAGCATGCACGGAGTGCTGAACATTCTGGACAAAGGAGTAAAAAGTGAGATAGAATCCCAGTTTATCCTGTGCTCTAATTATAGGATTGGGTGTGAGTGGATCGGAGAGTTGAGAGGACTTGAAGTGCATCTTCGGGAGTGTGGTTTTGTCAAGGTTCCTTGCCCTAACGGTTGTAAAACTAGCCTGGGCATCGAAATTACTGTATTTAGGAAAGATCTTGACGACCATCTCTTGCATCATTGCCAACAGCAAAATAAACCGTGCCAGTACTGTGGCCACATTAGTTCCCCTGATGGCTGCACTACGCACGACAAGGAATGTCGAATATATAGATCATCAAGAAACAATAGGAAATTTTGTGTTATATATTAAAATTTCATAATTGTAGAAGGACCAAATAACAACCCAGTAAATGCATCTCCATATCAAGTGACATTTCCAGAGGTTGGAACTCAAAGAGAATGTGGCAAAACGAGTTTTTCTTTTGGTTAATTATATGATGGCATCCGCCATTTTGTTCATAATTCTGCACAACACACAAAAAGGGAATTCTATGACTACTACTGGCTACTACTAATGCACAATGCATCATCCAGGCATCAAAACCAATGTACTTAACAGTTAAACTTTTCATACTATATAAATCACATTACCCACTGCCTATTATTTTATATTATTTTCTCATGTGGAAAAAAGTTACTAAAAGGTTGTAAAAGCATCATCCCTCTAACCAACGGACATGTCGTATGGAGATATCAATGGTCTGTGAAACACACCACTGGAATTCTGGGAAGTACCACAATCAGCATGTGTCATCTTGAGGCCATTTTAGCAGGACTCTTTCACTTGCCACTTTACTATTGTTCCTCCTAATATGCAGTGGCTAGGTGATTGTGGTAATATGGCACAATAGCTAATCCTCCTCACTCTATAAAATGAGACTGCTAATTTTTGTGGGTATGAATTAATAGTTAAAAAAATAATAGATATTGGAGCCACTAAGAATAAGGACTGCTACATGGTGTATATTCAAGCAGTAAAAATTGAAATATATAAATAAATAAATAAAAATAAGTAAATTAAAAAAATAGAATCCATAAGTAGTGTGTTATGTTTGTAATAATATAATAATAATATTAGTTAGTAATAATAATAATAATAGTAATAATAATAATAATAATAATAATAATAATAATAATAATAATAATAATAATAAATAATAAATAATTATTAGCAACAACAATAATTGTGATTATCCTTGTTGTTGTGGTATATTCAAATGTGTCAATCATATACTTAAAGGGTCTGTGGTAAGGGTATTGGATTGCCATCATTAAGTATTCATTACTGACAGATCCCTACAAGGAAGACTAAAGATGATTATCTATGTTTTTTTCAAGCACACACTCGGACAAAAAGATTTGATGCTCTCTGGAATGTTCTGCATCTTTTTTATTAAAAGGCATAGTGCAAGTATTCTATAAGTAATTCTGCTTCTTTAATTCTGCACCTCTTTCTTGACAATTCGCACAAGGTGACTTCAACTTTTACTACTAAACCTCTCTTTATGAAAATAGCACAAACTTGTGAGTAAGCTGACGAGTTATAGCACTTTAACAATGATCAGTCGCAGTCTGTTCGTTATTTTTGGTATTGTTTCTAGGGTGAATACAGGAAAGTCGGCCAGTGGAAATATACTAACTATGCAATCCTTTGAAAATAGAAGTTAATTTTCTTTTCAATAGATAAGGATATTTCTATTGTCTAAGGGGGGCTTCGTCTGAAACCGAAAAGGGGTCCCCTAGATCCACCGCTACAATGAGCAGGATGACCACGGCCAACCACTAGTTGGGCGGAGCCCGACCTCTGCTGGGAGAGGTCGGGTAACAAGCCTATACCCAGGTTTGTTCCCTGCTGCAACGTACGTTGCAGTCCAATCAGATTGAAGTGTGGTTAAATGCTAAGGAAATTAGCTGACTCAGCAGAACAAACCCGGGTATAGGCTTGTTACCCGACCTCTCCCTTCAGAAGAGGTCGGGCTCCGCCCAACTAGCCAACCACCACCACAAAACACCACAAACCACCACAGTGGAATAGTTCGCTTGGATACCCTTACCTGGTTGGTCAATGAGTGGGGAACGTAGCTAGTAGTAGCTGGAGGAATAGTATTTACTAGTGGAAGATTTAGACTGTGGATATGGTTGGACTCCGCCAGCTTTATCTCGTGGCGATGTTTGTCATCGGTACCTCTAGCCTACAGTGGCCAGATTCTTACAGTACTGTTGGTCATATTAACCTTTTTTACGCGAACCATTTCTTGTGGTCGTGGATTCTCTTAATATTTTTTTAGAAATACTTAATACAAAGTAATGTTACAGGAAGCAAATAAAAACTAATTTTGATTGGACGGTTCACTTATTTACCTAGGTGGATATGAAATATATTCACCTTGAATTGAGTAGTCTGATTGGACAGTTTGAATGTGCCACAGTACAAAATAGTAAATAATACAAAATAGTAAATAATATATATCTGGCAGCATGACTTCTAATGTAAGCTAGCCTAGAGCCATGGTACAAATCAGTTACACTCTTCCGTTCGGTCCATACGGAGATTTGCACTATCCTTAGGCCTTTCGCCCTTGGTTATGTAAATACCATACCAACTTCAATGTCATGATGTAACCTATACATAATAATATGTATAATTATATATTGTACGTATTGTAAACTTCATAGGTATGGCTGAAATCTTTAATTTTGGGTTAAAGGGTGCTTATGGAACTATGTACAAGATTGTGCCAGAGACTACAAATCACTTTGTAAACAAGAAAAACTTGCTTTAAAATTCATGGGGTGTCTGGTGCAGAAGTTTGCCGCAAACCATCCTTCCTGACACAACGCTTTACACTGTAAGTTACTTATCACGATTATTTCTGCCTAGTGTGGCATATAGGGAGCTTGCTACTGTTCTGGCTGTGATATGGCCAGCTAATTGTGTAGATTGAAAGTGCATGTGTAATTATGCCTGGTAATTTCAGTGGCGGATCCAGTATGGTTCCATATGGTTCATCTGCACCCCTTTTAGCACTGTCAGCATCCTAATTACTTCCTCATTGCCTCCATTTATCTTTCATTGTTTTAGTCTCGTGAGCGCTTTTACTAGTGAAGTAACACTAGCCTTACTATATTGGCATATGGATGCGGTTGGTAAGGTGGTGCTCAAGAGGGATCGAATTGCTAACAATGAACCACAGAAAACAATTGGATTTTCTTCTCCTTCCACAAAATGAAGTACACACCATGGTTGTAGTTGATTAGAAGGAGCTGATTGAGTTTTGATCATGATGAAGGGGGTAAACATTAATTGATCCCACCTCTATTGTGTCCAACTCCCACTTCACTCGCTGAACTGCCATCACTACACAGTATAACTGGACAGCCCACTCTCTCTTGAATTTCTCAATCATCCTCCAAGTCTAGTTCATATAGTTGATTCAGCAAGATTGCAATGGCTAGCATGCAGGATCTCTCCTAAATAACGAAAACACACAATAACTATCTCAGCAGATTTGACTATTTCAAGAACTCTGATCAATAAAAGCAATTGAGTTGAGTTAGCTAATTCTCATTTTCCGGAAGTTAATACTGCATTGAAGCTAACAAAAGAATGGTTTAGTGAAATAGAAGTTTCAATTACACTCTCCATTTAATCCCTTCAACCATCGCAACCAATGTATGGTGGTTTGAAGTACATAACACCTCAGAGAAAATAGTTGTTTATTCTCAGTTACGCTGCCTCACTCAAATGCTATTTATTTAATCTTCAGTAAGATTTTTGTGTCAGAGTTTTAGCTTACTTTAATGGTGATTGGATGGTCATATTATTGAGGTAGTAGGCCTGGACACAGTGCTTTGGCATTTTAGATTGTGTATTTGAAGGTAAAGAAATATTTAAGCCTACCGAAGTAATTCGGTAACTAAATGGAAATTGCTCTGTGAAAGAAATCAGGTGTTTGACTACAGCTTTAAGACAAAAATTTATTTATACTTGACTCTGCATGAGCTACAGACAGTCCAGTATCATATTGATAATTTGTTTATCTGTTTACAGTTCATTTTTTCTTGATAGACATTTTAATAAAAAGTTTTAATTTCCCTGACAATTCAGCAGTGAAAAAAATATATACCTATCTCAACCTTTTAAATACACAACCAACTACCAATAACTACTTTCATGTAGCAAAATAGCTAGTAAGTATAAATAATATTCATCATTTTTAACATACCAAACTTGTACATCTAACCATCCCATAGTAAATTCATTTTTAATACTATTTAGAAAATAGTTGGCTTTTATTACAGTACCACTTTAGTAGCCTTATATATCAAGTAAGCATGTGAACCAAAAAAACAGCTGGCCTCATAATGTAGTTCAAAATACCTAGTTACTCTACAAACTGGTAAACATTCTGCCAAATATGGCCTTGTATATGTGTGTTGAGAAGTTAAACATATTATGATAATTATGAGTAAATTAGCTTTGAAGCAGATATATATACCAGGCTTTAGTGAAGTACATTTATACCAGATTTATATGTAGCAGTATACTTCAGATCGCCATTATCAGGGAAAGATGGCTTCCATTTATACCGCTTCATTTAAAGAAGGTGGGAAGTTTAACAACTACACATTAATTATGGACAAGGAAAACCACGTACGATAAAAGAAAGAGTGTAAATAATAAGTTGTGTTCTTAATAATGTAAAATGGTATTAAATTAAATTCGCATCCATGCACAAACTTGGGCGAATGATTACTTACTTATAGTTAGTTCCTATTGATGATCAATGGTGCACTATCAAGTTTACGACAGAAATTATTTGTTAAGTCATGTATTTAAGCTAGAATGGCAGAGTAAAACTTTGATAGAGTAAAACAAAGTGAGAATTAAAATGGTATAGTATGTAAATACTTTAAATTCTTGATTAACCGAGGGTAAGTATTAAATAACTGCTAAATTATTTTAATTATTAACTGGCTAAACTCAACCCAATTTTAAGTAAAGATCATTGACATACAAAACCCATACATATTTATATGAAGTATGATACCAGTGCACAATTTGTTTTTTGTTTGTTAGTTTACAAATGTATATATCTGTTTGTATTATCCACTTGCGTTGACCTTTACCGGATATGACAGTCTCCTCGGATCTCATTACGATAAATACGAAATCATTTATAATTATTTCACCACATCTGTGAATAAATCTCTCTTCAATCATGATTTCTCCAACTGCCATGGTTTACCCCGGACAAAGGGTCTCTTTTCCTATGTCCGAAAACCCCATGTTTGAATTTGTTGGTGCACACAGCATCCACACAAGACATCAGTCACACAAGATGGACACAGAGTTTGACAAGTTCAAAGAGGCTCATTCTCGCCAGTATGGAAGTGCCAGAGAAGAAGAGCAGAGAAAGTTTTCACAGGTATATGATTCTTCATAGAATTTGTTTGTCTGTTTTATGTATTTATTTAGTTTAATTCAACAGCTATAGCTATCGTATTATTCTGACTGAAGATGCACAGTCACATGCACTAGGTATATCTTATCTTTCACATGGGTTTCTTACTTCTATAAATAGCCCTTTGGGCTACTAATCAAGATCCTTGTTATTATAATTAGATGTATGAATTGTCATAAGTTTCCTCTATGTAAATTATTGTGCATGTAGTTACTGAAAACAATGTAACTGAAAACCACTGCATTTGAAGCAAAATTTAAAGTTATATTGTTGTTGACATTTTACATTTTGGAAAGTTGGCTTTTGGTGACAATCAGTAACCATCTCTTACTCCAATAATAATATAATTTACACACTAATATAAGAGAAAAAAAAGTCAAAGAATGGTAAATGCCAGATACACTTTATATTTTAAACATTGTGTGATAGTCCTCATGAAATTATTTCCATCATTGCTATTTTGATTTTTAATTCCTCCTTTCAGGTACATTGAGTCTACCAATCATCGTAATCTTTTTTACAAAGTGAAAATTAATCACCGGACTGATCTTTCAGATAACGACATTCAGAGGATGAGAGGGTATAAGAAGACTACAGATGCACCTCGTGGAGAAATATTTGTACCCAATGAAAAAAATTGAAGATATTCCTGATTACTACAACTGGAGGCTTCGAGGTAATAAGACATCAAAACATTTACATACGACACTAGTTTGAAAGTATATATAAATGAAGTACTGCTGTACTATACGTATAGTTAATAATCTTTAATTTGAATAGGTAGACTCCTATGATAAATTTATTTCTGAAGTTTCATACATGTGTATAGGAGCTGTAACTCCAGTTAAGGATCAAGGGATTTGTGGAAGTTGCTGGTCATTTGGAACTACTGGAACTATCGGAGGATCTTACTTCCTTGAAGCATGTATGTGTATTTATGTTTTATAATATTATCATTTTTTTGTTTTTTGTTCATTATGCCCTTGAAAATGTTAGATTAGTAGTTATATTTTGATATGAAAGAAGTTTTTTTGGTAAATATTCATTATTCTTACTTTAATTGTCTATAATAAGCATTAATACAATAAAGATATTATGACTTTGACCAATATAGCTAGTTGCATAAAATGGCTGATCACAAGCTCCATACATGTTATCAGTATAATATGTATATATGAGCATATTATTGCAAATTTCAACACGAGTGTAGATATTACAGTAACTGTATTTTAGCTTTGCCTTTTATTATGTTTTAGTACGAGACTCTGGTGACCTTAAGTGAACAGGCGTTAATAGATTACTCCTGGGGCTATGGCAACAATGGTTGTGATGGAGGAGAAAGTGAAAGAGCCTATCAATGGATTATAGATAATGGTTACATTCCTATTGAAGCTTCCTATAATGGTGGAATTTATGTAATGCAGGTAAAAGGAAATGTGACTCCAATAAACTAAAGTAACGTAAGACTATTTAACAGAAAAGGATTGCAACTTAACAAAATAATTCACAAAATAATGAAGCACAAAAGATGTGAAGCCTCAGCACTACTAAACACTACCTAGCTATTACAATATAATCTCTGTCTAAAAGAAGAACAAGCAATCTATTAGCTATTTAGTGAGGCATCAATATAGCTCGAGCAATGAAAATGGTACATGAAAACCTGTCTTCATAAGAGAAGCTCACCGGTATACATTTTCAAAGTGAATCTTCACTTCTTTCAACTTCGTTAACTTCCCTGAGCATAAAGTAAACTAGACGGTGGGCTGCAAGAATTTATTTGCTCACGTGATTATGATGTGATGCTAGGGGGCGTTACCCACAAAAGCTGATAAAGTATCGTCTCTTTACTGTAGGTAAAGTGTCGTCACATTCTGTAGAACATGCCGGTTATTTCTAAAAAGCGGGTGCAATAGAGATGATAGAAGGCGGCATAGGTATAAAAAAGGAAGGCGAAAGTACGGAAGAGAAGGTAAAAGGAGATAAATTGTAACTAGATATCTTCACAATGTCAGTGGCTCAGTACCCAAGTAATTATAGCAACAGGCCTAGCTTACAAGTTTTCCAGGTTTTTACAGCTACCTTTCCTCTTGGTGAAGCTTACCCAACCCAGCTGCTAAATATCAGCTGGGGAGCTGAGGGTTTGAGGAACCCCTACAGACAACTTTATAGAGAGAGTTACCATCCTAGTGCAAACAGCAATGAAGATATCTAGAGTAGAATAAACCATTTATTACACTATTCAGAGTGATATGGGCTAGATGTTTCACTCTCAGGCTTTATCTTTCACTTGCCTCTGGCTGTGAAAATATATTAGCCTGTTGGAGAAATAGTTTGCCATATCATACTCTGACTCATGTAATAAGTATTATAATAGTACTTAATAAGTGAGTCAGAGTTCGAGCAGGCTAGGCTAATAAAGGTCAGAGTGGAATATCTTGCTATACCATTCTGATGAGTGTAACAGGTGGTTTATTCTAAGCTAGATATCTTCACTGCAATAGTTTCTACTAGGGTTGGTAACTCTGGTGTAAATTTGACTGTATAACTCTTTATGGGCTCCCCACCCTCCCAGCTGATATTATATCAGCTCTCTAACCTGGCTGGTTTGGCTTCACTGAGGTAGCTGTAAAACCAGGGGGGAACTGGTAAGCTAGGTTGCTATAAATACTAGCCTAATCAGAGGATGGTGGGTGAGCTTGTGACCTCACCTCATGTACCATATGGAGATATTATCTAGCATGAAGTAATATATATATATATATATATATATAACTATTGGTAAATATTATTAATGCTATAGAATTGAAAAATAAAATGTGAATAGCTGTATTTTCTATACTATTGGAAGTAGCTAAGTTCTCCATGCAGACGTACTGATGCTCACTGTGCCTGACACCTTTACCTTAAATGAGTAAAGTCTATTAAACTGCTATATGGATGCAATTCAACACAAGTTGTTATCAGAGTGTGTTGTCTGTAACACCTGGACTGTTTTCTGTGCTCAACCAATTCACATGATGCTCACTGTGCTGACACCTTTACCTTAAATGAGTAAAGTCTATTAAACGGTTACATGGATGTAATTCAACACGAGTGGTTATCAGAGTGTGTTGTCTGTAACACCTGGACTGTTTTCTGTGCTCAACCAATTCACATATATCTCTGTCTGTATGATAGCCTGCTTCCTATTATATATTTTATATATTCACTAATGTCTGGATTTAGTAGGGTTTAGCTGACTCTCTGTGGATTACCTGGGTGGTGTGGATAGGAAAGACAGTAAGACCAAATATTGTATTGATAGCTAAGTGCGCATGTGTGTTATCTGTTTGGAGTTTGCTTTAGAAACCTATATTAGACCCAAATTTTTAGCTATTAAAGGGAATGATAAAATAGAACAACTAGCTATAACCAACAGATGTAATAAAGCTAGGTTGAAATGACACTCAAATTATTTTTGTAGCACTTAAATGAATTCTGCATCACAGAATATTACTTTTATTAGTTGGTCACAGACAGCAAGCTGGGTGTGAAAATGTAAATTGACCGGTTTTTATACACAGAGTTTTGTAAAAACAAGTTTATGGACAAATTGGTCAAGAATGGGAGACAGTCGTGTTCAATATAATTATATTCATATTATGGATTCGGTTTATTTTCTTTGTGACAAGGGGTGTGGCATGATCCAGTTGTTCCTTGTTTTAAGAAGCTGGCCACTAAAATCCATACATGATACATTTTTACAAGCATAACTTTCCCAGCACAAGTGTGAAGTATAGCTTGTTGGCATTTTTAGCATGTCTGAAACAGCTAGTTTCTCATGCATCAAGTAATCTTGAATTCCTAACAAAACACAAGTAGCTATACAAGGGTTTTGCGGACATGCGAATATTCCATACCTTAATTTAAAATTAAACTATCTCATTGGAAATAATATCTGAATTATATATGTTCATCCCCCAATATTACTGGTGATGCAAGAAAGAAGAAAAAAGCATGTGAGATTATGATGTTGTACAGAGATAAGGGGAAAACAATTAGTATTATATTTCTCCACCAAGCAATCAATGCCAATGTGGTCTAGAAATTATTATATACCACTAAACACACAGAAATACAGAGTATTTTTAATGTTAAAACATATGCCTGACAACGATTACAGCATAATAACTATAATAATAATAATAATAATAATGATAACAATAATAATAATAATATAATAATAATAATAATAATAATCTAGGGTTGGTCAGCAGATATTCTATTTCAATCTCAAACATTACATGCTTTCATGTAATATTGCCAGTGTTCACCAACTGCTGGCATGCATTGAATTAAAATATAATCCAAACATGCTCAAAAATGAAGTTTGCATGCAAGATTAGAATTTTATTATGAAAAATCTTATATTCATATTGCCTATTGACATAAAATAAAGTACTTGCCATAAAATATTGTAGAAATTATGTTACATTTTCATGTTTAGACTACATACTCATACAAATGGTCCAAACTAGAGAATCATCTTGAACATGACTCTTCTCCCATTCTTGACCAATGGCCATCTTACAGCTGTGTAAAACATACGCAGTGCCTTCTCTCTTGCAGTTGGCCAAAGTGAAGTTCTCGGGCATTTTCCATGAGAACTCCACATCTTTCGGTGGCGGCATGGAGAAACTGGACTGCCTTGACTTTAGACTAGCTAGTCTGAATTTGTTTGGGACAGGTGGCTGGGGTAGCGCTACGAACCCTTGCTTCTTTACTCTGATGATCAGAGACTCTGTCCAGAGAAGTGGTAAAGATGAAGTTTCAGAGTCTTTTGACTTTGTCATCAGGCAAATATACAGCATGAGGCTAGTTACGTCCGCACAAGAAGTCACCTTAAGGCAAAAGTCTGAGTCATGCACTTTAAAGGCGGGGCTGTTCCAGTCCTTGATGCCTGTCCTGATGTCCTTGTACCAGAACATTCTCAAGTAGAGCTCCTCGCTTGAGAGGTTTCGAGGGTCCTTGAATAGAGTGTTCAGAGAATTCAGCCAAAGTCGATCACCTCTCACACGATTCTCCAGCAGTGCCAGCTCCTGCTGTACAACTACTTTCCTCTCGTCTGCTTCTGCTTTCAGTGCTTCCATCCTGAGCATCACTGTGTCTAGTTCTTGTCTCAATTTCAAGTTGCTTTGGGTGACCATTTCCATATGTTGCTCAAGACATTCTTTCATGTGTTGTGGCATGTCTTTTCGCTTCACATGCCCCTTGCATCCCATAACGGAGTATTCACAGCTTATCACTTCCAGGGGGCATGCTAGCCTGTGGGCAGGTAGCATCTGGCGAACCAAGTTTCTTTCATTGCACCCACTGGGGCAAGCAATGGGAAACTTCATGCATACTGTCTCGTGGATTGAATAAGACTTGGCAGTGCCTTTGTAGTCACAGTGAGGGCACTTTACTTGACGAAGCTCGCACTGGTAACTAAGATGATGCGAAAGACTCCTACGTGGTAGCTTTAAGACCACTCCCTTCCTTCCAACCTTACATTTGTTGGGGCACTCAACTTCAAAAGCTCCACAGCCTCCTAGAAACCTCAAGTGACTACCAACCTCCTTAACCTCCCCTTCCCACTCACAGCCTTTCTCTCTCATGGGGCACCTCACCACAAAAGACTCTATCTCATTCTCCATACCTTTCTCCTTCACATATCGAAAGCCAGTAATGCCATAGGGTAATAGACAGTTTGGGCAGGCATCATTCTTGCTCATTCTGTAGTTCTTCAAACAGGAATGGCAGTACTTCTTCCCACAGCACACGACAAGGTGGGGCTCTCTCATGACTTTAAGACAGATGGGGCAGATGAATCTTTCGTGAATAAGGTCTACAAAGTCCAGATCATAACCTCCACAAACTTCCACTTGAAGAGGGGAACTGTTGGGGAAAGATGGCGCTGAGCCGGACATTTTGAAATTATCTCTTTGAATAGAATAAGCCATACTTCCTGATATTACAAATCCATAGGAAAGAACCTGAAGAGCCTGCCTTCCCTGTGTCCAGAGCCTCAGAGGAAGTTATGTCTACTGTAACTGTCATTCAGTTGTAATGGATCACCCAACACAAACATTGTAGTTTTTATGTTATGTGCGCACGCATGCACATACATGAGTACCCAAACATAATTACACAATTATGATGATCTTGCCTTATAAGGTAAGGAAACCGTATGATGATGGTAAAGGAGGAGGAAGGGTTATGAAATGGTGACTTTCAGTTTTGAGTTTCAGGTTTACAGAGGTAGCTTAGAATTTGTAAATTGTAATAGAACATCATAATCGCATGGTCTATATGGAGGACACACTGAATTTGTTATGTGTCATTTTAAACTTTCTAGCTACTGTTTGGTCATTGCTTGTTCAACTATACTATCACAGAAAGCACTTAAGTAGTTAAAAACAACGCATGCACTTACTTTTGAATATCAATCTGATTAAAATCAACTGACAAAAAAATGCTATAAAATTCATGTAAACAGATCAACCCCAACTAATATATACTGGCCGACTAGTCTATGCCACTATCTGATTTTAATAATTGCCAAACTAGAGGTAAGGCAGAAGACCGCGCAGGTGTACAGACTTTGACAGAGGTATATTCTTTGCATAAAATCTCGGCCTTGTGGGCCTTCTAGTGCAATATGAATTGAATGACAAAAGCCAGATAAGGTAGTGGGTATATATATGTGATACAGTACAATACAATACAGGATGTTTGTGACAGAGTTTTCTTTTAAGGGGTGTGAAACTTTTTTCCTCAGGACACTAGGTGTTGATTACCTGCTTACTGACTCCCCGCTCGCCTATCGTATGCTTAACCCAATGTCTTGTTATGTGCTATTCCTAAGTCATCTCTTGCCTCTCTGTGTATTACATTGTTCCTTACCCTTTGTTCTTGTCCTTTCATATCAGTAAGCAGGTAATCAACACTCACTCCCATCGCAAAACTACACTATTTAAATGTACTTAATTTCCTATAGGAATAG
>WLWD01000948.1_pt1 | contig 42176 bp, 26 predicted proteins | sample 6712731 | NCBI WGS metagenome assembly WLWD01 (sample SAMN12718690, study PRJNA576275) | sponge metagenome | isolation source: marine sponge | host: Mycale hentscheli | place: New Zealand: South Island, Marlborough, Capsize Point | collected 2014-11-01 | reverse complement strand
CACCAGCAACATTGTCAGCACCACTAAACTCCGTTCTAGTGGGAGCCACTGCAACTGTAGCAGTTATTGTTGCTGTACTGACATGCACAGTGATCCTACTCATTACCTTCATTATGTATAATAAAAGAATCAAGAAAATTAAAATAGTTCCTCCTCACATGAATTCATTTCACATGAGCTCACAGACAAATATTTATGAAGAAGTCAACAGAGACTCACCACAGCCAACAGCAGTCAGTGCAGCAAGTATTCAACTAGTCCCTTTACCTCATGATGAATGGAGGAGGGGACAGTGCAGTGGCATGGGAGCAGATGATGAAACCAGCAAATCGTTAGAAGACAACACTGACTATGCCATTGTATCAGATGAAGTTGATATACTTCGATCAAAGAATGCTTTGTCCAGTGAAGATTCTGTGCCAATTGTGACAGATATGGAATTTATGAATGAAACGATGGAATCCGAGTATAGTCTAATTGGTGAAGGTAATTACATGCAATATACAACAAATACAAACATTCAGACTTCATGTACTGTAGATGCAGAACTAAACAAAAATGGAGTGGAGGAGAGTATTGATGTACAAGGAGAATGTCCGATATACAGCGTGGTGAATAAGAATGGCAGAGCAAGCTCACCAAGTGAGAGCTGTGTAGATAGTGGACAAGATCAAACCACTACAAACACTCTCAAGGACTAGTAGCTAGCTTATCATTTTATTGAACATTCATGCTGTATTCCCTCTGTTCTCTCTTTCTCACACTCCAAACACAACACCACAGAATATACTAGTGAGTTTTGACCAGAAGTATGTCCAAGTATGCTTTTAGAATACATTACAATAATATATTTGTGTTGACAGTATTAAATTAAGTGCTAAATAAAAAGTCACTTATATAAACATAGGCGGCCAGAAGGGGGCTTTACAAGTGGAGGGAGGGGGGGGGGGGGGGGTTTAACTATAGAATCAACTACAGAAACATAAGCTGTGACACTCTATGCTTGGAAGAGACAGGCCACATTTTTCAGCCAGTGTCTCAAACAGACTTCAATCTTGTCTTGGTCTCTTATCTCAACTATTCTGATAAAAATTGATTTTGGGATGAACTTTGTAGATTTGACAATAGAAAACTCTATAAATGGTGTCGCTGTGGTTAATGGTGTTGCTGCAGTAGATGGTGTCACTGCTGGCTGTTGATGGTACCACTGCTGTGGATGGTGTTGCTGCAGTAGATGCATAGTTGTGGTTAGCTAGCTCAGGTGGTGCTATATCAGAGACGATAGCGAGTGACTAATACCGGAATGAATCTAGCAACTAGTTAATTATTATGCGAGTCCTTACCACACATCTACTACTGACCACTTACTTAAGTTTTCTATGCTGCAGTTGGTATGAATTCATATACAGTTTAACAGTGACCACACAATAGGAGACTATTAGTGGGTATTGTTAATGGTGATTGTGAACATAGCTATTAAGTACTTGTAATAAAAATATTATATGCAATAATTTTCACTATCCAAAAGTTGGAAGGGCTCTGATCCCTACCTATCCAAGTTTGAAGGGGCTGGAGCCCCCTGAGCCCCCACCTTACAGTCTATATAGTATCTCTAAAGAGTGATATATTGTTGAATACTTAATGAGGGGAGGAGACACTTAGAAAAAAGGAATAACTTTATTCTATTTCTCACAACTACAACAACACAAGGCAACAAACTTAAATCTACATGCTTATTTAGAGTAAATACAGTCTTCAGTAGATTCTTCAGACATGATATTTTAGTAATGGGTTGTGATTTACTTGTGAAGTGGATTTGTGTGTGGGATGGAGGGGGACAGGCTTTGGTTTTCTTTTTAGTCAAGAATTTAAGGGCTATAACTTACAAATTCTTCTCCATGTGCCATACAATTAACTATTTCACATGTATATACACCACCATTTTAATAGTTTACAGTGTTCTTCTTAGTCGGTGTCTCAACTTTTGTGCAAAGGTGAGTAAGGAAGGCATAGCAAGTATCCCACAGGATTCTATGTGTATAAGAACTGGTAGAGGCAATTGTTATTCCTATTTCTATTTAGACTGCACCTACTTGGAAAAGACGCATTTCATGACATTGGTCTTCAGATGTAAACAACAGCTGCAGTTGTTTTGCTCTTTTGTTCATTACAACAAACTATAAGACTTCTGATGTTACAAATACTTACATTTGAAGTAGATGACAATATGATTAGTTATGTAAAGTCTCTACAATGTTATCATAGCCAACAGTGATGGATTGTAATCAGGCAAGAACACTGAAGTTGTTGACAGGCTTGGCTAATAATACAGAATCAGTATGATGAAATCTAAGGATGAGGATGTCTGCATTCTTTTTTGTTTTGCTGTATTTTTCATATGTTTGCTTAAAGAAAGCAATTGCCAAGGTAAGACATAGCTTTAGAACTATAATTTTAGCTTATGCTCCATATAATTATGTATATATTCATACAGTACTTATTACAGTCAGAGTGTGATATGGCAAAATATTTTACAGCAGGCAATCTTATTTTCAGGAGTGATATCTTTACTGCCTTAGCTTGTACTAGGACTGATAACTCCTGATATAAAGTTGGCTGTAGGGGCTCACAGGGGGGAGGGGGGGGGGGGGGGTGGGGGGAAGCTTCCCCCCCAAACTGCTCAGCTTCTCCCCCAAATTATCTCCTGCTGCTTTTGTTGAAACTTAGTAAAAACTACACCTTCACAGTAAAAATGTACGAGTGACTTCATTGGCAACAAACACAGACTAGAGGAGGTAAGCATAGTTGCCAACTTTCTAAAATGAAAAATCGGGATAGGCCACGCCCACTAATTAACCATCATGAATATCATTAAGATAGCATGAATATTGCTGAAAGAAATTAAGAGCCCGAGTGTTCCAGTCTGTGATTATAGAAGATAATGCCAGGGCTACCAGAAAATCTGCTAAGTCGTTGCTAAGCTTCGGCACGCTACTTCGCGTTGCTTAGGTTCAGAAAGCTAGCTATGGTATTACCGTGAAAGACACCTACAGAGATGTCAGTAATGGTTGTGAGTCAAACAGGAATGGACATACATACACTATATTTTGACAAGCGGAAGTAAACAACAGAAACAACTGAATTTAGCTAATAATCTTGATCAGAAAGGAGTAATAAGTGAAGTTCTGTGTCATTTCTTTGTTCTATTTGATACTTTCCAGGTCTATTTTTCGCTTGAGAACACCACTGATGTCCAACAGTCTACCAAAACAGCCTGGCTATTTATAGCTACTTGTGTTCCAACTCTGGATCCTGAATATCACTGAATAATCACTAACCTCCTTGAGAAGACTTCAGCCATTCTTGATTCACTCACCTGTACCAAATGATGAAATTTTGCTGTTGTGCTATTATTTCATACAACAATATTTTATTCTTTGTTTCAGTGTTTTCAACCAAGTTTATATGAAAAATGTTTTATAGTAACCACCCTTGTAGATATGCTGTACAGATAGCTATACCACTACACAAACCACTGATATCAAGCAGACTAACTTGCAGACTATTGTGTGCAGCTGTTGGCTAATAGTTATTAACCCCCTTTGTTGTAGGAATCGAGTATTTGGCGTTACGTGGACCTTAATAACGGGTACTCTATTTCGAGTATTTGACCGATAATTGGTTAACTCTATCAGAATTCCGGGAAATCCTATTGCAAACCGGGGATTCGGGAAAGGCTAAAAAAACCGGGAAAGGCTAAAAAAAACCGGGAAACCGGGAAAGGCTAAAAAAATCGGGATAATCCCAGCAAAACCGGGATAGTTGGCAACTATGGGTAAGACACATTATACCTTAGACTGACCTTTACATTGGTATTATGAGCACATCCATTCAATAGCCACTACAAAAGTCATTCTGAGGTCAACTGTGACCTACCTCTTGTGAACAAGGACCACTGTTCTAGCTGCTAGCTAAAATGAACAGGTTCCTTATTAGGAAGAAGAAGAGAGTCAGAGAGGAAGAAGTACCTGTTGATCAACCCATAGGGGATTCAGATGGTGTTTCAAAAGCACAGGAACCACCTCCACCAAAAGTTCCTGCTATGAGAGCTTATAAAAACAATTTGAAGTATGACAGTGCCTGGAAGAAAACTTATCCTGGATTGAATATGACCCAAGTAATCAAGGCATGCTATGTTCTATTTGTAAGGAACATGGTAAAGTACCAGTACAAGCCAGAGGTACTTGGGTTACTAGGCCTGTGAGTAACTGGGTAAAGGCCACATCTTTGATAAAAAAGCATGCCCAATCGGACTGGCATATTGTAGCAGTTGAAAAGAAGGCCCTTTCACTCTCTGTTTCTGAGCATGGAACTGTAATGGAACAGATAGCAAATGCTAGCGAAGAGCAGAAAAAGCTAAACCGTGATTTGCTAAAAAAGCATATTCAATCCCTGTATTTCCTAGTGAAAGACCATATTCCACATACAACCACAATTGAACCTCTCATATCATTACAAATTGAGAATGGTGACACTAGGTTGCAGGTTCATCGTGATACATGCCCCCGAAATGCTACTTATGAATCCTACACTACTGTAGTTGAGCTTCTGGCAAGTATCAGTGAAGTATTGAAGAAAAATGTTTTATCCAGCTTACATACTAGTGAATATTATTCATTAATGGCTGATGAGAGCACCGACTCTGCATCAAAAGAAGAGTTATCAGTCTGTGCTAGATGGCTTCATGACGGTAAGGTGGTGGAACACTTTCTTGGAATCATTCATGTTAAAGAAACTACAGCAAAATCCATTTCTGATCATCTAATTGCTTTTCTAAAGTCTTTAAATATCAGTTTAACAAAACTGCGGGGTCTTGGCTTTGATGGTGCTAGTAACATGTCGGGCCATAGAAGTGGTGTACAAAGACGATTGAAGTTACATTCACCCTCAGCTATTTATATCCATTGTCACACGCATAGGTTACAGCTTGCTGCTATCAGTGCTGCTGAGGAACATCGGCGAGGAACATCGGCAAGTAAAGCGAGTCTTGGGAACACTGTTAACTATCTGGAAAGTATTCCACTATTCCCCCCAAAAGGCAGAAAAGTTAATTGAAATTCAGGATGAGCTTAACTGTCCTGAATTAAAAATGCAAAAACCTAGTGATACCAGATGGCTTGCCCGTGAAAGAGCAGTACGAGCTGCATGTGTGGAGAAGTTTACCAGCATTGGTAGCTACATTTTAAGAAATTTATGATCAAACTGGTGATGCTGAAGCACATGGTATATCAACATTGCTAGTAAAATATCTCACTGTGGTTACCATTTACATGCTTTCTGATGTTTTACACACGGTTGCTAAGCTCCAAGGTAGCTTACAAAGTGAGAAACTAGATCTTGCTAGTGTTCCTACTATGGTGACAAATACCATAAATCGGCTAAAAGAGTTGAAGGAAAAGCCTGACACTAGCTCATGGTTCAAAATCATGCAAGTGTTTTCTCTGACCAAGGACAGCTTGGACATAAAAATATTAAGGTTACAGAAAGGGAGAAAGCAGAGTTTTTGTGCAGCACCTATCGTCCATATATACAGAGTGTTGTTATTGACCACACAATTAGTAGAATGGGGTCAACTGATCTAATTGGAGCAGCATCAGTGTTTGACCCTTGCCATTTACCTGAAACTGAAGACAATCTGTCTGGATATGGTACAGAAAAAATTGCCAAATTGACTGATTTCTATGGAATGGAACAGAAAGTGAAATGTGATGGACAAGAAGGTGAATCAGAACCTGACATTGATATTGAAGAAACAGAAGCTGAATGGAAACTATTTCGGAGGCTTATTTTCAAACAGTACAAAGGCAGTTCAATTCATCAAGTATTGTCTAGGCTAATTTGTGAAGGTGATGTAGCAGCAGCTTTTCCCAACTTGTCTAAGTTAGCCTCCATACTGTCTGTGCTACCTGTTACAACAGCTACTGTGGAACGTACTTTCAGCAGCATGAAACTTATTAAAACCAGATTGCGAAAAAGAATGGGTGATGGCACTCTTGATAGCACTATGCGAATCTGTATTGAAGGTCCTGATCATCTATCTAGTGATATTTTAGAACAAACTTGATTACTACAAAGCAATAAAAATTCGAAAAATCTCACTTTAATATTTCAATTTTGTAAATGTAATTTTCAATACAATATGTTTTGTTACACTTGATATATATCTCTATTACATCATAAGGACATGATTTAGCTTCCCCCCCAAAACAAAATTCCTAGATAGAACCCTGGGCTCCTACACTCCCAGCTGTTATTTTAGCAGCTGCTTTAACCAGGGTTGGGCTGGCTACACCAGAGGAAGGTAGCTGTAAAAACCTAGAAAACTGTTGAGCTAGGCCCATTAGCTATAACTACTAGGGTAATGAGCTTGCTCAGTGACTTATTTCACAGGTCATGTACCTAAAAATAATACAGTAAAAATATTGCTTGGGATAAGTAACTAAATTTATACATATATTTGTATGTACACATGCAAGCAGATCCTGCCTGATAACTCCAACATCAGTGATAGTTCACATTGATTACAAAGACTCTGGAAATAACTGTTTAATGAGTGGAACTCCTACCAATTGTAACAGTTTTCCTCAATTAAAATTAGATGGAATTGCCAGTCTAATGTATTTTTTTATAGTTGCTGTTTAATTTAATAGTCAACTTAATTATTTTTATATTTCTGAATTACAGAATCCTGCCAAATATTTCCAACATCAGTGATAGTTCCGAGTGATGCTATCCAGGACTCTGATAGTAACTGCTTCATGGATGGAACTCTTACCAATTGTAGCAGTTTTCCTCAATTAAAACTCAATGGAAATGCCAGTCTACTATTTTTATTCAATAGCCTCAGACTCGCACAAATCCAAATTACTTATGCACTATCTCTAGAAGCCAATATATTGCCTCAAGTCACCATAAAATACTTTACTTTTATGTCTGAACAAATCACCTCACAAACTACTGAAATGAGGAGAGTCTCATATATTGTCCTGAGGAATAACTTGACAGTGTCAATGGTGAACATGAGCATAGCTTGGATTGAGAGCACTTCATTAGAAATAGAAGCCATACAGTTCTTTGATTGTGGTAAGAAATATTCAATTTGCTCATGTAATTTACTTTATGGCTTACTTTTTAAAGAAAGTTTGTTTATCACAGATAGCTAGTATATTTCAACAATCAGCAGCACAAATATTTTGTACAGTCAAAAAATTCACACTAAATTTGGAGCAGTAGTTTAGCAATTCAAAAAGTTAATTCTATGAAATGTGGGGTTCACTGTCTTCTATGACTGCAAGAAAATATTTTGCTGACTCATAAGATTGAAAAGTTAGTTGCCTGTAAGGCTGTCATTGCTAAGATAAAATGAAGGCTTAAACAAGTGCTTGTGAGTCTGATTTCTTCCTTGCCAATACACCCTTCTATTTGTTGCTGAAAAGCTTGAGAGATAGTAAATTTAATTTATCGAATATTTTTGCATACCACACAGTCCAAACATTTTGCACAAAATGGCTACATTGAAGGTTAAGTAGCTGCTGACAAAATTATTCAAATTACAGCTGATTCTTTACAATAGTGATACATAGACCATAGTCCAGCAGATAAGTGAAGATTTATGGGCGAATCGTGCCTTTGACGATACAAGCGTGAAATTTGGCACACATGGAGAGGACACCCTAAGGAAGATTTTTGGCTATAGGGCCATCGCACATTTCGCTCGCAAAAAAATGGCGGCTTTTAAAAAATGGCTGCCACCCAGTATCATTTTAACGGTAGCTCAGGTTGATTCTCTTGACTAATCCTACATTTTAAAAGATGGAAAATGCAGTGGTACTATTTACAAAATGCCAGGAACTGGCCGCTATTTTCAAAATGGCTGCTATAACTTATTTTTTTGCCAAAATCTCAGATTCAAAAACCACCTAGCTTAATTAGCCATGGCAGCTGCTGACCTTGACATGACACCTATTAACATTTGCATTGACCACCCTGTGCTTGCAGCTGCAAGCTTCTAGCTAGCTGTTGCATCAGTTCTTATGTGCATGCCTTGAAGGACAATGGCCAAACTGTACAAGGTTGTGGACCCTGATGAGCCTCAAACTTCAGGTCAGTGTTTAACAACAAACTGGGATCATTGTGTTCTGTGTCAGGAAGAGACTGTTGAGATCCTGAAATGTCCAGCTATTTCAGCTCGTGGCACAGAGGGGGCAGGGTACAAGACCTTAGCGGAGAATCTTGAAGCATTTGACAGGATCAGTTGTCTGCCAGGAACCCTAAAACTGTCAAGACTGGATGAGGGTATGGGTATCGAGGCAACATTCCGGCTTCACAAGGCCAAATGGCATGACTCTGGCAGACTACAGTTTAACAAAACAAAACTTCAGAGGGCTGAGAAGAGGAAAATGTCTGACGAACCTAATCCAGAACCAAATCCCCGCAAATTCACCCGTCTGAGCAGAGAACACGAACATCATTCAACGGAGACATGCTTCTTCTGTGGAAAATCTGCAGATGGGGATACACTGCGTAATGCATCAACTTTTGAGGTTGACATTCATGTGAGGCAGTGTGCCCTCAAGTTGCAGGACAAACCCCTTCTAGCCAAACTCAGTGCTGGAGATCTCATTGCCCAAGAGGCAAAGTACCACCCTCAGTGTCTTGCCTCTCTGTACAATAAAGCACGGGACACAAAAGAACCAGAATCTAGTGTGGATGATATTAACCATGGTATTGCGTTTGCTGGACTTGTCTCGTATATTGAGGAGGTGCGTATGGACAGTTTCATTGCACCAGTGTTCAATCTAATGGACCTGATCGTACCAGGCTGGAACAACTGGGAACGCACGTGACAGGGCGTATACATTCCACCAAACTGAAGAACAGAATACTGAGTTACTTCCCAGACATGAATGCTCACATCCAAGGCCGTGATGTGGTCCTCATATGCAACAAGGATGTCGGTGCTGCATTGAAGAAAGCATGCGAGCATGATACTGACAATGATGCTGTTCATCTAGCCAGAGCTGCTAAGATAGTGAGGAAAGACATGTTGAAGATGAAGAATGAGTTTAGTGGCTCATTTGATGCCCAGTCCCAGGAGAAGTCGGTGCCAGTTTCACTCTTGGCACTAGTGTCCATGGTGTTGAATGGCACAAACATCACAACCCAGCTCAGTTCTGCATCTATGCCTCAACCAGCTATCACCCTCTCACAGCTACTCATGTATAACTGTTCAGCACACCAGAGCAAAGCTGCCACCACAGCTAGGCACAGCCAACAGAGAGAGACACCACTGGCCATATATTTGGGAACCATGATTTATACGAAAACCCGTAAACAAGCCCTTGTGGACACTCTCTTTAGCCTGGGACTGTGCATTTCGTATGATCGGGTACTGGACATATCTACAGAATTGGGGAACAAGCTCTGTGATCACTATGAAGTGGTAGAAGCCGTCTGTCCTCCTCAACTCAAGGGTGGTGTGGTTACAAGTGCAGCAGTTGATAATATCGACCATAATCCCAGTTCTACGAGTGCACATGACTCGTTCCATGGAACTGGAATATCCCTCTTCCAACATCCAGATGATGATTTTACTGGAGTTCAGCAGAATTTTGCAACCGTTCCAGGTGACTCCCAGAGTCCCAAGAGAAAGGCAGCTCAACTGCCAAACACCTACACCAATGTGCCCCCTGTTGCTCCACTCAGACAGGTTCCTCCCATACCATTGCTCAATGGACCCAACCAAGCAGATTGTCAGCTGATACCATTAGCTTTGCAGATGGAGTATAGGTATGTTTACATCAGATACATCACACTGCATATTACTTATCTGTTTCCGTTTCTCAGCTATGGCCATTGACCAGGCACACGAGCAGAACAATGCCTCTGTGAAAGGTGATGGTGGCACTGTGGGTCTGACAGAAAACCCTGCAGCTCTGCACCGCTAGATGGTGTCTGGTCCCGAGATGGCACGTGTGATTGGAGAATTCGAAAGCTTCATTGAAGAGAGGAAGAAGACTGACACCCGGCACCATGAGCAAACCAAGCATGCACAGATGGCATTTGCGCGAGATGTCAAAGCTCTTGCTGGTGCTATAGATGACATGGGCAATCCATTCAGCGAAAAAGGGAGTGATCTTCTTGTACTGGACACAAGAGACCTAGCAGATACAGCAGTCATAGACAGTCTCAACCGTATCAAGAAGCTGGGACAGGACCAGTATGACACTTATGTCAGTGAGCGCCTGGTCAGTCAGACAAAGCCAATCACAGATCCCATCCAGAGGAACAACCTTCCTCTATTCAGCCGGCCTCCTGTCCGAGAGAAATCCAGATCTCAGCAACAACTCTCATCCCTGAAAAGTGACTGTTCTCTCTTCTCTAGGTTATATATTGCATCACAGATACGTGATGGAAACCTGGATGAGTTCTTTGAACATGAAAATCAGGCTTGTCCACCATCATTATCACAAATGGGTAAGCTGAGAACTGGCACCAAGTCAGACCTGCTAGGCTGTTTGGAAGACCTGGTTCCTTCACAAGGAAATTCACCTAGCCCAAGGGTACAAGTCAGCATCATCGATGGGGCTGCTATTGTGAACATGCTACGGCCTGGTGCTGCCAAGACGTTTTCTGACTATGCTGAGCAAGTGTTCATACCACATATCATGTTACAGCAGCAGCATGTTAGCAGATTGGATGTGGTATGGGATGAGTATTCTCCTGAAAGTCTGAAGGCTGAAACTCGTAGCAAGAGAGGGAAGGGAGTTCTTAGACGTGTTAAGCCACATAATGCCATTCCTGGAAACTGGCAGGAGTTTCTCCGTATCGATGACAACAAGGTTGAGCTGTTTTCCTTCTTAGCAACTTACATTTCAGCCCTTGACACTGGCAAGCAGATAATCACCACCCATCGTGCTGAAGTCATCTGTACTCGATCCCGAGATACATCAGGTCTTGCACCATGCTCCCATGAGGAGGCTGACACCCGCATCTTTCTGCACTTAGAAGATGCTGTGAAGGACAGTGGACACAGATGTACTAGTCCTTGCAGTGACAGCAGCCCAACGCCTCAACACCACTGAGCTGTGGGTTGCATTTGGAACAGGAAAACGTTTCTGGCATTTAGCAGCTCATGAGATGGCAAAGGCACTAGGTCCTGAGCGATGCATGGCCTTACCTATGTTTCATGCCTTTACTGGGTGTGACACTGTGTCATCTTTTTGTGGCAGGGGCAAGAAGACTGCGTGGGACACATGGATGAATTTTGATGAAATAACCACTGCCTTCTGTGACTTAGCTGCCACTCCAGATATCAGTGTCATCAATGATTGGATTGAGCCTCTGGAACGATTTGTGATATTGCTCTATGACCACACTAGCAGCCAGGAATCAGTCAATTAGGCACACAAGCAGCTGTTCACCCAGAAAGGTCGAGCAATCGATGGACTTCCCCCAACAAAAGCATCACTAGTACAGCACACAAAGAGGGCTGCCTACCAAGCTGGTCACTGCTGGGGACAATTAATGGTTGCAGCCCCTGAACTCCCATCTCCGGGTGACTGGGGGTGGAAGCGGAAGGACCCGTGCGGATACTGGACAACTCTACCAGAAGCAACCCAGGCATGTCGTGAACTCCTCAAGTGTGGGTGCAAGAAGGGGTGCAGCAAAGGAAGGTACTGCCCTTTGCCACTGTGGTGGATCATGTTCTCAGAACTAACTAACATTATGAATTTTTTTTTTTAGTAGTTGCTAGCATGTTATGAAGAGTACCACTGCATTTCCCATCCTTTAAAATGTAGGATTAGCCATCAGAATCTTGTTTTCAAACCAACATGTCTCTAGAAATAATAATGGATGGCGGTCATTTTGAAAACGGCTGCCATTTGTGTTGCGAGCAAAATGTGCGATGGCCCTATAGCCAAAAATCTTTCCTAGGGTGTCCTCTCCATGTGTGCCAAATTTCACGCTTGTATCATCAAAGGCACGATTTTTTCATGTATCTGCTTGACTACCATGGCTACACTCAAACTCCCATTGTTGAACTCCTCAGTTTTGGGTGCTCTGGCTACTTTAGGGTGTGGTGGTGAAGATTTGCCGGCTTGTCTAGATAGTTTCATAAAGTGTTGACCTGTAATGTTGTAACTAATGACATATATAGGAATTGTTTAGTCCACAATTTTAGCTTGGCTATATCACAGGAGGCTCATGAAGCACTACATGTGGCTTTTCATGGCTAGAAAGTCAGGGTATTGACCGTAACCATTACAGAATTCGGAAGTGTGCTGCTACTGAGGCAACAATGTCTAATTCAACCAATACTTGACAAAGTACAGATTTACACAATAATCATGGTTTCTGAATAACAATTTCTATTCCTTTTAAGGTACAAAGTCAATCAACAACAATCAAGTTATTCGTATTTCATGGAGTTATGAGTAATGCTACATCCCCACCCTCTTAGACTAGGGAAGCTTGAGAATACTTGCAGCAATTGTTTGCTTGATAGTTTGAATAAAATTTATCAGCACAGCTAGCTTACAAAAAGTATTTGGTGTGTATAACTATAAGATAAATTAGTTTTATTATAGATGTCACAATAACTTGTGTAAAGTATTTATGCACTGCATTTTATATGTTATATATACAAATATATATTTATAGCAGCCCCAACGACAACATCAGCACTTATACTAAATTTTCACACATCAAGCTTGAAGTGGTCAACCACAGTGATCCATGGAGGAAGATCTACCTCTCTGACGTTAGCAAGTGTCACACCCATTATAACTGTGGCTAATGTCGGTGGTATGTTGTCCATTTTGTGTCAGCCATATATCATGCTCTTTGTGTTAACGATATTCATATTGTACCCAGTGCTGCCTACAGCCCCTTGGATTATAGGATTGGCCAGTGCACTATGTTTCATTCTTCTTGCCTGTATCATTATTGTCGGAGTCACTTGTGTGTGGGCAAGAAAGAAGAAAATGTTATCTTCATTACCAAAAGCTAAAATTAGCACAAATTCAAATGATGATGTCATCTTGAATACGGAGCCAAATTTATCATATGGAGTTATAGAGAGTGACTTTGTATACCAGGACAATGTTGTCTATGGGATAACAGAGGCACGTGAAAGAGTATATGAAGTTATAGATCCTTCAAGTTCTTGATCAACTAACATTTCAGAAAAATTATTTGTAACACAGAAACTAAGTTAAAACTTCATAGTTTAGAGATACATTTGTTTACTATTGGTATAAATTATTTACTCTAGCTGTCAAAACTTATCTGTAGTATTGCATTATGTTATGTTGCATGTACAAATGAGTCAGTGCTCACTGTCAGTAGCTCTCCTTTGGTTGGTCGATAGGCCTCTATCTGCACTTAATAATATTAATCTGTTCCTATTCTTTAGTAATTGAGAGACTTTTTTTCCAAAGTGCTGGGATTGCACTGCTCCAATTAAAGCACATGTAGGGCAGATGACATGCAATTTAATTCTAAATTGTATACCAGAAAGTTTAGACTTCATCAGTTATATATATATTATACACATAAAAGTGCCTTGCACGGTGTTGTTATGTCTAAAGTGCAAGCAGTGGCAAGCAGCTAACACCACAGATTAGACATAAACTAAAGTCAGAAGTAAAGGCAGTCATCATTCAAGGGTGTCAAGGTTAGATGGATGAAGTAGCTTAATGCCATTGAAACTTAGCGATTGTTTAAACCTGCAATTTTTGGATAGACAGCGGCTACTGAAAAAGCACGAGTAGTAGATGTGAGTGCTTTAATGCAGAAGCCTTTTGAGTGAGTTGAAATGTTAATGTTTAAATAACTACATGAATATATTTTGTACTGATCTGTGTAAAAATAAGAATATGCTCAGGGCAGTAATTTTCCAATATCACCTGTTTTTTCTATTATTACGTTCAGTACATTGGGTTATTGTGCCCCCCTCCCAGGTTGCAGCATTGTTATTAAATTTATTATTCATTTTGATACAGGTAATAATAACCGTGCACATACTATGTTGTGCACAACATAGTATGCATTATTATGCATCATTGCCAATGATCAGCAAGCTAGATTAGTAAAAAAGTATGTGCAGATCCAATCATTTCATTCATTAATTCAGTGACCTAAGGGAAGATCAATGAGTCACAAATAATTGTTCATTGTAGGAATTAATTCCTATTTGCTTATCTCAAGTTTTCTTGAAAGTGATGCCAACAGAACAGTAAAGTTTTAAAGTGCCTTTGAGTTTCTTACTCAAAGTTTTAACAATTTTGTACAATACTCCTGATAGAGTCTCACTTTATTTTATCAACAATTTTCAGATATTTTGAAGGAGTGACTTTATCAATGTACATATTTAGAATTTTTTAGATAGCAACTATATTATAGATACTCTTTCAGAATTAATAATATTGATCCAAGACATGCCTTGCGGTGGGAGAGCAAGCAATTTACATTTTTGAACCAGTTTTATATATGTAACAAACTCACACAGATATGAATTTCTTGGAATTTCTTTGTACAGGGTAACGACATTTACTATTTAATTGGCATGTGTGTATCAACAGGTTAAAATAAACTATTGGCATGGATACAACTCAGTGTGCTGGAGAGCTCAGAACGCTGGTCTCCTCACCTTCACCAGATGTGGATCCGGCTCGAAGGACCAATGTTCAGGGGTTGTAAGTCCCTGAGCTAGGGTTACTAGTAGAGCAACTCGAAGGACCAGCCTATGTTAGTTGGCATGCACAGGCACATGCAATAGTGAGTAGCTAGGAGCCAAGTTCTCAGTGACTTAGATTTTTGGGTAATAATTAGGAATAAAAGAAAGAGCACATGGAACATACAGGAAAAGGTGGGGTGATACACAGTGGGCATGTGCAAGCACACACCCACACATGCAAGGATAAAGTAATAAAACATAAATGTAAGTATAAAACATTACCCTTATTTAAAGTTAGGTCTTGCAATATCTACATTTCACTACCTAATAATGTGTTCATATTATAATGTATACAATAAATATGTATATGCAATCTATGTATATGAATTCAGTGGTCGTTCCTCAGATAGCTAACATAGTCCTTCCATCCAGTAGAGAAGGAGTTCGCGAAACTCCAACTAGTATTGTCCTACTCTGTGGAATGATTGAACCTGGAGTTTCAGATATGAACTCAACTTGGTACACGCCCACAGGCGAGGTCATAGAGGTTGTAGGGAATCTTGTACAAACCTCTTAAGGAGGACGCTTACGATTGATTCTTCAACTTGCAAAGACCAGTTGGAACTTTGCTCAATGTAACATTACTGACTATAAATCAGCTCAGTTATTTAGATAAAGGAGGTTATGTGTGCTCTATAGCATACACTTTGGGAGATTCAGATACAATATTTCAGAGAAATGCCACAGTTAGTCTTCAACTAAAAGGTAATTCTACATTATAGTGCCCTAGTTTCATATTTACTATAATACCATAATTATTGTATTTGACTACAGACCCATTACCCCAAGTACGAATAGCACTAATCGTAAGTTTCAATGGTCAAATAGTGAAAAGCAAGAACTAAAGAAAACACTTGACAATTACTGACCACACGTGAGCAAGACCACATGAGACAGAAAGTAACATAAAACCACAGGAATGACAATGAATAATGACCAAATACACCGCAAGAAGCAAGTGTCCACTTTCGTGCATGCCCACCATTGCTCTGCTACTACAGACCTGATCTTAAATCTCTGGCACGTGAATGCTATCATTTTCGAAGGTAGTCTGGGGCAGCCAGACCCTTTACCTAACCGCTACGCGGATTAAGGGTCTGGGCAATCATGCACCTTGGCTGTTCTACAGCCAAGATTTTGGGCTGTGGTTAGTTAACTTTTTTTTTTCTTCTCGCTGATGCCGTGCTTTGGCTAAGCTCTGCTTGACTTGTTCATTGGCCAGTGTGCTCTCTCACGTGCCCCTCGCGTGCCCCTGCCCCTCGCGCGTGCTCCTACCTCCCTGTACCTTTATTCAGCGAAGCGAGCGGAGCTGACTCTCTAATGAGTTCGCGATATATATAATATATTATATATTTGGCGAGCGAGCGTAGCGAGCGAGACACTTACAGGGGTAACACAATTGAAAATCGGGGATGTTTGTTTATTGGCGAGCGAGACAGTATTAGGGGTGGATAATGCAAAATCGGGTATATGTTATATATATGTATGTATGTATGGATGGTACGTATGCCCTTTTAACGCGCGCGCGGGAAACTTTTTCCTCCAAAAAACACGGCTTTTTAGGCTTGACCCCAGTTTACTCTGAAACTACAGCATTAAGCAAGCCTTACATTATACTTAAGCTCCAAAGTGTGAGAAAATTCCTGCGAAAATGCTTGATTTTCAAGAAACAAGAAGTTGATTCGCCTGGTTACTATGGCATTGAAGACCCTTTTCCAGACTTAATTTCAAAACTTCGCTGTTTTATGGGGGGATACGGAGTGCCGGTTGTTGGTTGTCAAGAGCCGTTGGTAGTTGGTAGTCAGAATGCCGTAGTATTAATGCTAAGGAAGCTACTACTTCTCAGGGAAGCTGAGGTAAGTACGTAATTCCATATTTGTTAGCTAAATATGCAAAATTAACTCTGGCCTTTCATTTTTGTAGCTAAGAGCTTGTCAACAGTGACTGGTAAATTCAAATAGTCAGATTGGCTCAAATTTGGTACTACAAAAGTTACCACTGCTCAAAAAATGAGGTAAGAAAGTAATTTTGTATTTGTGTGCTATAATTGATTGTCTTTTGTTTTTGTAGGTGAGAGCTTGTTGTCAAGAATTCAAGGTAATTCAGATGGTCAAAGTAACTTCAATTTGATACTACAGAAGTTATCAATACTCAAGAATGGTGTAAGTAGTATTTCCATATTTGTTGGGTAAAATTACAAATAATAACACTGGTTTATTTTTTATCATAGCTGAGAGATTGTTCAAGAGTTACTGGTGATTGAGATTATCAGAATGGTTGATGTTTGATACTACAAAAATTACCATTAATCAGGTAAGAGAGTGATTTTGTATTTGTTTGCTGAAATCAAATGTCATAACTGCTATTATAGTGTTTTCATGAAGTAAGCTAAAAATAGTAACATTTTATGTTATCTAACTATCAGACTCGCTCGCCATTTGTGCTCAAGCATACCACTAGTTGGCGAGCGAGCGAAGCGAGCGAGACAGTATTAGGGGTGGATAATGCAAAATCGGGTATATGTTATATATATATATGTATGTATGTATGGATGGTACGTATGCTCTTTAAACGCGCGGGGAACTTTTTTCTCCTAAAAACACGGCTATTTAGGCTTGACTCCAGTTTATTCTGAAACTACAGCATTAAGCAAACCTTACTTTATACTTTAGCTCCAAAGTATGAGAAAATTCCTGCTAAAACGCTTGTTTTCAAGACACAAAAAGTTGATTCGACCGGTTACTATGGCATTGAAGACCCTTTTCCAGACTTAATTTCAAAACTTCGCCGTTTTATGGGGGGGATACGGAGTGCCGGTTGTTGGTTGTCAAGAGCCGTTGGTAGTTGGTAGTCAGAATGCCGTAGTATTAATTGTAGGAAGCTACTACTTCTCGGAAGCTGAGATAAGTACGTAATTCCATATTTTGTTAGCTAAATATGCAAAATTAACTCTGGCCTTTCTTTTTTGTAGCTAAGAGCTAGTCAACAGTGACTGGTAAATTCAAATAGTCAGATTGGCTCAAATTTGGTACTACAAAAGTTACCACTGCTCAAGAAAATGAGGTAAAAGTAATTTTGTATTTGTGTGCTAAAATTGATTGTCTTTTGTTTTTGTAGGTGAGAGCTTGTTGTCAAGAATTCAAGGTAATTCAGATGGTCAAAGTAACTTCAATTTGATACTACAGAAGTTATCAATACTCAAGAATGATGTAAGTAGTAATTCCATATTGTTGGCTAAAATACAAATAATAACACTGGTTTATTTTTATCGTAGCTGAGAGCTTGTTCAAGGTTACTGGTGATTGAGATTATCAGAATGGTTGATGTTTGATACTACAAAAGTGGTAAGAGAGTGATTTTGTATTTGTTTGCTGAAATCAAATGTCATAACTGCTATTATAGTGTTTGCATGAAGTAAGCTAAAACATAGTAACATTTTATGTTACCTAACTATCAGGCTCGCTCGCCATTTGTGCTCAGCACACCACTAGTTTATTTGTATACATGTATATGTATGGACGTACGTAAGGCATTTTTGTACTTTGACCCTCGCGTTTTTGTGTTAGTTCGGTTGTCGATCCCGTCCCAAATTGCACTAGACAGAATCCTCTGGTTTATCGATCAGTACCCGTATCACCCTAGAAATTGAATTGTTTACAGTTTTGAATTCTTTTGCGGGTGCAGTTAAAACTTGACAACTTAAGGGTGCACTACCACCGGAACTTGTGGTCATTAAGCGATTCAATACAATACCACAGAACCGCCCGTAACTCGATCCTAAATTGGTCCACGCGAACTGCCTATTCATGCGCAACTCATACGCGTATCAATTAACTTTGCCGCCAAAACTTTGTCAATTTACCACAAAAGCTATATTACCCACGAGCCCACCAGCTACCGCTAGTGATTGCTTTAGGGAAGCCATAATGGGAAGTAACAAAAGGAAGCAGCAATTAACTGCAGCCAGGTCAAAAAGGTTTTGTGAAAGTAAGTAGTTTGTGGTGTTTTTTTTTTATTAAACATACCTGAAACAAAAACACTCAATTATAGCTCCACACCAGGGCAGGAGCCACACAGTTGATCAGGTTAGAAATAATAATAATAAAAAAAAGGATTAATTTTACAATGCAACATGAATCTAAGGCTGAGGTGGATGAAATCAACATGGAGAGCCAGGGAGCTGCCTCTGTTTTAGAAGCAGAGAGTGACAGGGTTATCTTCTATCCTGGACTTGCGTCCTCTCCTTCAGAAGGCCAGGAAGCTATGTCGTCTTCTCCAATGAGCCAGGAAACTGTATCCTTTCCTCTGGAGAGCCAGGGAGCTGGAGTTGTGAATTTTAGTCCTGAGAGTCAGACAGCTGAATCTGAGGTTAGAATTCCTATATTGACAAACACATGAAAGTATTATTTCATATTTAAAAACAAAACAAAAAAACTTGGTTGATTTTGACGCTATATCTGTTGTGAAGCCATATTATGGTCTAAAGTGTTATTAGTAAATAGTATTGAAAAAAGTCTAAACCACTTCTACACCTGTAATTAACCAACAACAGTCCAGCGAGCTATTATATGTTAAATACTATGCTGATATAGTTCTCAATACATCTACTACTTGCACGCTGCAATTAATTATAATGGTGTATAGGTAATGCCCACTGAAGCACATACCTCCGTCATCCAAGAGGTACAGACTTTTGCCAAGGATGCAGGGTTCACCACAGAATTGGTCCACTCAGTTTCGGAGATAATATCTGCCGAAAGCAGTTCTTGGTGTGCTTCTGACTCGCTGCACATTCATGAGTCTAAGTGTTCATGGCGCAAACACTATCCAGTACTATCATTCATGGTATCTGGTCACCTGCACTGTGAGTACGACAGGCTGAGTAGTCTCCTTGGTTTGCCACCATGCTGTGAGTCGCAGTGGAGCAGAATCACCAAGAAGCTGGAGGAATCCGTCACAGACTTGGCAGAGTGGTCCTGTGGTCAGGTAAGACGTGAAATTGTGAATCGCGGAGACAGCAAGAAGTGGATGGCCTCTTTTGATGGTTTTTACCTGACCCGGGGCCACTACTCCAACAACTCTTCTGCCACACTGCACGACTACACCTCAGGGAAGGTGGCGTGGTTTGCGCATCGCACCAAACGTGGTTCAGGCCATAACTGGTGTGGGACTTCCGCGGGTGCAGAGACAGATATGCTTGATGATCTTCTTGGTAAAGCCAAGGACGCTGGATTCGTGATAGGCGAAATGGTGTGTGATAAGGATACGTCATCCAATACAGTCTTCTGTCGGCATTTTCCTGAAGGAATGGTGACGTACTGTTCCAACCACACCACCAAGAACTTCCACAAGGCTCTGGAAAAAGTGAAGAGACACAACTGTGAGGTAAATGATAAAAATAATTGTACTGAATTGTAAATAAAACGTTGAACGAAGAATAAATCATGAATTAAGCAGCAGTTCTATATTGCACCCCCCCCCCCCATTTTTTTTACTTGTTCAAATAATTTTTGTACTCATTAAAATCATTTAATTTAAAATGTAGTGCAAGGCAGACAAGTTCCGCTGTAAACGGATGTCAGATGACTTACTGACTCATTGCAAGGCTGCTCTGAGTAATGTCATTGCATCTGACGCAGTGCAGCAGTCGGACAATCCGTTTCAGGAATTCACAGATGGCATTCGGAACTTCGTTCCTCACTATTGTAGAAATAGTCATACTTCTTCTTGGTGCCATCATCCTAAGGTAACACAATAATCAGCTGATCAAATGTAGATGCACTATTCTTATTCAAACATTTTCCAGCTTTATTAATGCATAATAAAAAAAATAATTTTGTATTCTTTAGGTGAACTCTGATGGATCTCCCTACAAAACCAATCATGGATTCACTTGTAGGTCCCAGGTGGCTGCATTCACCAGCCTCATTGAGGAAATGGCCACACACCCCCAGGACTATGTGTCAGACCATGGTCGTCTTACTACTAACGCAGTGGAAGGCTTCCATGGTCTGGCACTGATGTACAGGGGGAAGCGCACTGACCTCTGGCACACACACTATGTGTGCAAGACAAACATGGCCATATGCCACAAGGTACAATATGCCATAAATACCATATGCAGGTTGCTGGGGTTTTAGTGGTATTCCCTAATGTTTTTATGTCTACACTTATTTTCATAGCTGTGCAAATGTTTATAATTAAATCTTATTGCTATAACAGAATCTGGGACCTATTTGGAAGGTATTCTGCTTCCACAAAATGGGAGTAGACATGCCACTAGATGCTGTTGCTTCCATTGTAAAGGAGCAGCAGCAATGGGAGAAGCGCCAGCAAAAGAAGTCCAGCAGTGATAGTATTCACAAGAGGTACCATTCATTTAATTAATATCTATCAGTTTCATCAAAGCAGTTAATTATTTATGCATACCTAATTTAATGGTACTATCCATGCTTGTGATGTATTGCAAATGTGTGGCATACACTGACATAGCTATGTTACATAAAATTGCAGGAACTTACAGAAGAAGGCAAAAAAAGCTCGTTATGAGCAAGAGAAATTGTATATGGAGCGACTGGCGGGAGCTGGGTGCACAGTGGGCGAGTATGTGGGTGACGGGCAGGGAGAGACAGGATCACTCGCGGCTCATTCACATGTGGAAGAACTAGATGAGGTAGGAGACAGTGGTGACGAGCAAAGCACAGATGATGACATGGAAGACCAACAACCTCTTCTTATTCTGTTTGACTGCGAAACTACAGGTTTCAGTATCTATAATGACCACATTATAGATATTGCTGCCAAAGTCATAGCATCTCCTGTTCCTGTTAGTCATCCGTCATTTTCGAGTCTTGTGAGAACAGCAAAGAATATCCCTGGGCCTGGTAAAATTATAAAAGAATAATAAATACAACAATATATATGCTTTATATGCTTGAATAATATATTTTGTGTAGTCGCAAAGCTGACAGGAATCACACAGACCATGTTACGGCCGGAGAGGGTATTATCCGAGGTTCTACCACAGTTTGTAGAGTGGCTAACTTCTACTGTGACACACATTAGTGATACTACCAGTACCATACACTATCCTGGTATGTTAAAAATATAGCCTCTGTTTACCTTGATAGTTAAGTACACTGCCACTGTAGTTTTAGTTGCCCACAACGGTTTCGCCTTTGATTTTCCGATCCTGATGGCTCAAGTGGAGAATCGTAACATGTCTCTCTCCTTCTTCACGTCCAACTCCATTCACTTCAGTGATTCATTGCCCCTTCTGCGTTCTGTATGTACAAAATATGTGTAAAAAAAAATTAAATTAATTTTTCCCTTGTAGATGAAGAAAAATGGTGACACAGCTCTCCAAGGACTTAAATCACTAGGATTAGAGAAGCTCCACGAGAGTATTGTGGGAACAGGAATACAAGGCAGGAAATAATGCTATATTTTTTTTTTCTTTTTAATTTACAGCTCACTAAATATGTTAGGTGCTCACAGGGCATTACCTGATGTGCTTGCTATGGAAGCGGTTTTGACTCATCCTTCTCTGGTCAAGTGTCTGTCAAACCTAACCATCCGTTCTCCAGGCAAGCAGATCTCTCTGTGGCTTGAACAGAAGAGGGCACACTCTAGATCTACTGCTCTCATTAAGTCTTTGGGGAAGAAATCTGTCACCTCTGCACAGGCTAAGCGTCTGGACTCCTTAGGACTTGGGGTACACGAGCTTGTTGAACTTCGTCGTAGTCATTCCGACGAAGGCTTTCTCCAATGCCTGAAAGATAAAGAAGTACGAAGTCAAGCTTTGAGAAATAAGCTTCTAAAGGCACTCGAGCATTTGCAGTAACTCCATCCTTCACGTACCTTCTTCTCCCAACTTCACCGCACCAACTGGGCAGTTGCAGAGCTCCATCCATCGCGTATCTTCTACTCCCAACTTCACCGCCTCGGTAGCAGTTCCTCCACCAGCTTCGAATTCCAGTGCGCCTTCGTTTTAGCACCCAGAGTATTCACCGCGGAGTCTCCCACTCGGGCTCCCCTGGCTCTCCTCCGTTGTTATTATTGTTTACAAAACCGGCTCTTTTTAGAGCCACCAAATTGCGGGAGATTTCACTTTACCAACAATTTGCGCGCATACGGGTAACTGGAGTAAGAGGGCGGGGTTGAAGAATGAAATTGTTACGGACTAATAGTTAGCTTTGGTATCTAAAAATGGAAATTCTGAAGAACTGGTTTATTATAAGAAGGTAAGATTTTGCACACGTGGAACACACCCTATATAGGACAACATTACAACGAGTTTTTTCTTTTTAATAATACGAAATAAAAATAAAATAAGAATTTTTTTTTTTTAATATGACAAATACAGATATTCAAAATATGGCGTTGTAATTCTGTGGGGAAGCATACGGGCTACCGCGAAAAAAAAAATCGCCGCCGTAGCTCCTACCTTCACCTCAGAATTTCGGAAAGTATCACCAGGTATCCACCGCTGTTTCTCCGTCTCTGATTGGTCTTTGTTCTTCAAACTTGGCTTTATAGAGTTGTCTGTTAGTGTCCCTTCCAACTACAACAATAAAGTAAGCTCAAGTTATACAGGAAAAGAAATATGGATGCACAGCAAAACCCGTATATCTGCGGTTTCACGGTGCGGTTTCAGGTGGTAGTGCACCCTTAAGGGACTTCCATTTCTATTCTAGTTAGTGGCGGCGGTAAGTCAATGCGCTCTTTGTCATGGTTATAAGCCGTGCGCAACAGTATTTACCTGAAAATACATTGTCCACTAGACTACTGTGAAGGTAAGTCTGTGTAGGTGCATGCCCAGCTGTGTCAAAGCATTGTGTGTTACAACCACTACTTAGCTAAAGAATATCACAAAGAAAACTTTTAAATAACGTGTATTGTTTTGTTATTGTTGTTTTTTTCCTTCAATTCAAGCGGTTGCAGAGAGTTGTTACTATGGCACTGAAATCCCTTTACCCTGTATGCTAAATTTAAAAACTGGACCTTATTTTCAGTAGCTTCAGTGTTAGAAGTCAATAAAAATAGTATAGTCTTTAGGCTCGCTCGCCATTTGTGCTCAAGCACACCACTAGTTTATTTATTGGCGAGCGAGCGTAGCGAGCGAGACACTTACAGGGTTAACACAATCGAAAATCGGGGATGTTTATTTATTTATTGGCGAGCGAGCGAAGCGAGCGAGACACTATCAGGGGTAACTCAATCTAGATCTCGCTATATTTATTGGCGAGCGAGCGTAGCGAGCGAGACACTTACAGGGGTAACACAATCGAAAATCGGGGATGTTTATTTATTTATTTATTTATTTATTTGTATATATGTTTGGACGTACGTATGTCATTTTGTACTTTGACCCTCGCGTTTTTGTGTTAGTTAGGTGGTCGACCCCGTCCCAAATTGCACTAAACAGAATCCTCTGGTTTATCGATCAGTACCTAGAAATTGATTTGTTTACCGTTTTGAATTCTTTTGCGGGTGCAGTTCAAACTTGACAACTTAAGGGACTTCCATTTCTATTCGAGTTAGTGGCGGTGGTAAGTCAATGCGCTCTTTGTCGTGGTTATAAGCCGTGCGCACAGTATTTACCTAAAAATACATTGTCCACTAGACTACTGCGAAGGTAAGTCTGTGTAGGTGCATGTCCAGCTGTGTCAAAGCAATGTGTGTTACAACCACTACTTAGCTAAAGAATATCACAAAGAAAACTTTTAAATAACCTGTATAGTTTTGTTATTGTTGTTTTTTCCTTCAATTCAAGCAGTTGCAGAGAGTTGTTATAATGGCACTGAAATACCTTTACCCTGTATGCTAAATTTAAAAACTAGACCTTATTTTCAGTAGCTTCAGTGTTAGAAGTCAATAAAAATAGTATAGTCTTTAGGCTCGCTCGCCATTTGTGCTCAAGCACACCACTAGTTTATTTATTTATCTGTTTATGGGGTACGTGAGACCTCTGTTTTCGCCCGCGCTTTTAATTACGTAAGTTAGGTAAAGCGTTCACAGTTCCAGTATTTTTCAATTAACGAGCTCTGAGAATCCTTAGAGGCGGTGGTAAGTCAATGCGCTCTTTTTCATGGCTATAAGCCTTGTGCAACAGTATTTACTTGAAAATACATTGTCCACTAGACTACTGCGAAGGTAAGTCTGTGTACGTGCATGTCCAGTTGTGTCAAAGCATTGTGTGTTACAACCACTACTTAGCTAAAGAATATCACAAAGAAAACTTTTAAATAACGTGTATTGTTTTGGTTGTTGTTTTCCTTCCAAGCAGTTGCAGAGAGTTGTTACTATGGCACTGAAATCCCTTTACCCTGTATGCTAAATTTAAAAACTGGACCTTATTTTCAGTAGCTTCAGTGTTAGAAGTCAAAATCATTCATATAAAAATAGTATAGTCTTTAGGCTCGCTCGCCGTTTGTGCTCAAGCACATCACTAGTTTATTTGTATATATGTTTGGACGTACGTATGTCATTTTGTACTTTGACCCTCGCGTTTTTGTGTTAGTTATGCAGTCGACCCCGTCCCAAATTGCACTAAACAGAATCCTCTGGTTTATCGATCAGTACCCGTATCACCCTAGAAATTGAATTGTTTACCGTTTTGAATTCTTTTTCTGGTGCAGTTAAAACTTGAAAACTTAAGGGACTTCCATTTCTATTCGAGTTAGTTGGCGGTGGTAAGTCAATGCGCTCTTTGTCATGGTTAAATGTGCGCAACAGTATTTACTTGAAAATACATTGTCCACTAGACTACCGCGAAGGTAGTCTGTGTAGGTGCATGTCCAATTGTGTCAAAGCATTGTGTGTTACAACCACTACTTAGCTAAAGAATACACAAAGAAAACTTTTAAATAAAGTGTATTTTTTTTGTTGTTGTTTTTTTCTTTCCAAGCAGTTGCAGAGAGTTGTTACTATGGCACTGAAATACCTTTACCCTGTATGCTAAATTTAAAAACTGGACCTTATTTTCAGTAACTTCAGTGTTAGAAGTCAAAATCATTCATATAAAAATAGTATAGTCTTTAGGCTCGCTCGCCATTTGTGCTCAAGCACATCACTAGTTTATTTGTATATATGTTTGGACGTACGTATGTCATTTTGTACTTTGACCCTCGCATTTTTGTGTTAGTTATGTGGTCGACCCCGTCCCAAATTGCACTAAACAGAATCCTCTGGTTTATCGATCAGTACCTGTATCACCCTAGAAATTGAATTGTTTACCGTTTTGAATTCTTTTTCAGGTGCAGTTCAAACTTGAAAACTTAAGGGACTTCCATTTCTATTCGAGTTAGTGGCGGTGGTAAGTCAATGCGCTCTTTGTCATGGTTATAAGCCGTGCGCAACAGTATTTACTTGAAAATACATTGTCCACTAGACTACTGTGTAGGTGCATGTCCAATTGTGTCAAAGCATTGTGTGTTACAACCACTACTTAGCTAAAGAATATCACAAAGAAAACTTTTAAATAACGTGTATTGTTTTGTTGTTGTTGTTTTTCTTCAATTCAAGCAGTTGCAGAGAGTTTGTTACTATGGCACTGAAATACCTTTACCGTGTATGCAAAATTTAAAAACTGGACCTTATTTTCAGTAGTTTCAGTGTTAGAAGTCAAAATCATTCATATAAAAATAGTATAGTCTTTAGGCTCGCTCGCCATTTGTGCTCAAGCACATCACTAGTATATATGTTTGGACGTATGTATGTCATTTTGTACTTTGACCCTCCGTATTTTTGTGTTCGCTCCGCGTTCGACCCCGTCCCAAACTTCACTAAACAGAATTCTCCGGTTTAGCGACCATTACCCGTATCACCTTAGAAATTGAATTGTTTACTGCTTTGAATTCTTTTGCGGGTGCAGTTTAAACGCAAAAACTTATGGGAGCTCCATTTCTATTCGAGTTAGTTGCTATTTGTCACAGTTACAAGCCCTACTCAACAGCATTTACTTGTAAATTCATTGTCCACTAGACGAACCGCGAAGGTAAGTCTTGCGTAGGTATGTTCAGTTGTGTGAAAGTATTGTGCGTTACAACTACTATTAAGAATGACACAAAGGAAACTTTAAATAAAGTGACTTGATTTTGTTGCTTCTTTTTCAATTCAAACAGTTGCTGGGAGCGGTTACTATGGCTTTGAATCCCCTTTACCTCATATGTACGTAATTTAAAAACTTGACTATTATTTTAGTAGCTTGAGTGTTACTTGTTAAAATCAATCATTTAATAATAGTGTAGTTTAAAGCTCGCTCGCCATTTTTGCTCAAGCACACCACTAGTTAAGTCTAGAAATTGTTTTTGTTCTTGCGTGGGCGTACGTGTGTACCTTTTCTCCTACGCGCTTGCGCTGGCCGGGTAACCTTCTTAGCAACATTTTGTTTTGTTTACCCGCCGTACGAAGTAGCGATGCCCAGTGAAACAAATTCTGCGAAAGAGAGACAAAACGTTAGAAACGCTCGGTCAAGAGCTTTGAGGGCGTTAGAAACTCCAGAAGAAAAATTAGTAAGGAGAGAGATAAGAAATGAAAAAGACAGGGCAAGGAGAGGAGAGCTAAAACGAAACAGAAACAGGTAGCAAAGTAAAGAATCTTTCTTTTTGAAAAGCCATTAAATGTTCCTAATTTATTTATTAGACTATTCCTGAGGATTACTGTACCAATCAACTTTATACAGTTGTAGACTCAACTACTCTTGAAGACACTGAAAATGCAGCCACACCATCTGAACAAGAAGCTAATATTCCCACTACTTTTTGTACTGCAAGAGGAAAAGGCATCTATCAGAGGACATTCATTCTCATATACACCCAAAGCAGCAAAAAAAAGTTGCAGAAAATATAACTCAAACAATTTCGATACCGCAAAGCCTTTCAGCTTATCAGCAACGAATGCAAGAGGTAAATATAAAATAAAATATATACTTCAATAAGTTAATACGAGACATATTTTCGTTTAGGAAACCATTATGCAGAGAGCAACGTCTACAACTAATGTCACAAAAACAGCAAGTCACACGTTTGTTTGAAAGTGATAGTGAAAGAGATCACAGGCTCCACTGTTTGTCCACTAGCCAACTGTTGAGAACAGCAAATGAATCTTCATTACAAAATTCCTCTAGGTTAGAGCAGTTGTCAACTAACCAACAGCAGAGATTGGCTGATGAAACACCACTTCAACGGGAGACTAGATTCTCTCAAGTTAGGGGGAACAGGTCAAGACAACATCCCCAGGTTCCATTGCACCATATTATTCCAGCATTTGATGATCCTCAAGTTCACACAGCAATGCGTAATTTTCATGCTAAAATCTCATCGATTACTATCCCAGTCTGCATAACGTGTATGGAGAAGTTTCCAGGCACCAAAATGAAATTTAAGTCATTGGAATATTGTCGATGTAGCCGGGATAAACATATCCCTAAGCTCTATTCAGCTCAAAATAACATGCATTCTGGAAACATTCCTCCACAATTGCAGGTTAAATTTAATGTAAAACTATAAAAATTAACCTAACTCTATTATCAAACTATGTAGTCTGATCTACATCCATTTAACATGCTCTCCCACTGAATATGTTATAGTACCCAAACAAACTCTTTTATTTTTTATTTTTATTAAACCACAAAGTTTACATCAGCTATAACTGTAATGATGTATGACATTTTAAATTAAATAGCTGTATATTCTGTCTAAAACACCAGCCAATAACTTTGCTGGTAAAATAATTCATTATTCTTATATTATCAAAAATAATATAACATTTAAACTTTATTATATAAAGCAATACTATGTAGCTGATTGCGAATTACATTAATAGTATAAATAATAAAATAATTCATTACTCTTGTTTTACCACAAAAAGTATAACATTTAAACTTTATTATACATAGCCTAAATTTTATAGCCTTCATCATACAGTGGTATAGAATAGAAGCACCAATGAATCTATATGAAACAACAGACAGACATAACATTAACAACACAAAATAAATAACTGTATCTATAGCTGCAATTACAGGGAACATGCATCGCTCGCTTCGCTATTTTGCGCTATTCGAGCGCACCACTAGTAACAGCCGAGGTGCATGATTGTCCCCAGACCCTTTCTCTCCGTGTAGCGATTAGGTAAAGGGTCTGGCTGCGCCAGACTATTTCGAAGGCGTATCAACGGTGAGTGCCACGAACTCGTGCTCAAGCAATTCCGAAATACTACAGTACGCATGCGCAATTTCATAATGTAGTCTGGACCGAGCTCGCAGTTTGCACAGACTGGACTGGTGGAGTATTTCAAGTGCTTCGTGCCCGCGACGGTTGGCCTCTAAGAAAACAAAGCGTTTACTCCCGAGGTAAGTTGCTAATAATCTAAAATCGGTTAACTACTGCTACTGTAGTGTCGTCTTAGCTAGGTAGTGACTGGGCAGGTTACCTAGCTATATAATTGTTGAGTTTTTTTTGCGGATATAATAGAACATGCATTCAAATGATAGCCCTATTGTCAATATTGGGGATAGAGTTAACTGTAATTAGCTATAACAAAAAAAAAGAAATTTTGGAAATACCCCTAGTGCATGAAGTCCTTAGCTAGCAAAGTTTTGTAGGATAAAATTCATACTATGAAATTTTTCAGTCCAGCTGTAGAATAAAATATGGTTTTCTACAAAACCTGGCAGATATGGTGGCCTTCATGTTTTTTCCCTCCCATTTGCATAGTAGTTTAAACAGCACACCCTTTGGCATTGCATCAACCCGCCTTGGTACCAGTATAAAAGACATCTTTGTTACTGAAAAACCTGAGCCAATGGTTTAAATGATGAGGTCACCACATAGCCATGGCAGTTTATGGTGTATCTATGGCTACAGGTTGCTAGAGTCCAAATAGATGAACCACAAAAGGCATACACATACACCCACTCGACTTTATATCTCTGGGAAGAAGCCTGTTTTGTGCTAAATAGATTAAGGGTCCTTGAGATGAAGTGATAATACTATGTCTAAGGATGTTACTTGTGAGGATGCCGTAGTTCCTTGGGGGATTTTTAAAATAGTAATTGTTAATTTATTAATACTATAGGAGATTGTGGATTGTCTCAAATTTGAATACACACATAAATTGTTAAAAGCAATAAGCCAAACCTAACTGGTTATGAGGTCATTTAATAATGTTGAATTTACCTTAATATTTACATACAATTATATAATAATGGTGCATGTAGGTACATGTCTTTCATTTTTGGTGCTGGCACTGCTATTAGCACATCTTAGATATGATGCAATCCAAAGTGAAATCTGACCAGTTGATCATAAGAGAAGCTAAAGGTATGGGTTGGAGCCACCCCCCCCCCCCAATTTTGAAAGGAGAAGCAAAGCACCCCTCCCCCTTCCCCCAGGAAACTGCAGTGGGATAACCCTTTTTAATAAAACAACAACAACAAATTACGCATCTTACTGTATTTGTGGCATCATCAGAGATAGCATTACCCATCATCGCTTACAAGTCAGGTCAATTGATACTTTGTAATTTTGCAAGTCACTGGAATAAAAATTATGGCTTGTTGTGAATTTGAATATTACATAGGACCCATAATTTACTTCTAATCTCCCCCCTCTTGTTCACCACTTTTTTGAAGGGCCTCAGCTGTCTATATTGATACCAGCTCCTGGTGATATCAGTGTAAAATCAGCTGCTATATAAACTACACCCATGCATATTATGTACTTCTATTGGCCATTAGTAAATTTTAGGCTGGAAACTAATGAACCCTGATTGGAACAAAACAGCATAACTAAACAATTGTTTTGTGTATTTACTGTCTCTAAGAGATGCAATAGTTCAAAGTATAGAGTTTCTTATGCAGCCATTAAAATTAAATGTAAAACTTAAGTTATAACAATATAACTTTCTTGGTTGAATGAACAGAGCAAACAGCCATTGTTATTTCATTTCTGTTTAATTAATTACCTGTACTTCTAAACTTCACTGCCCTGTTTCTGCATATGCAGGTCATCATGGAGATATTTATATGGCTCTCTCTCTCTGTATTGACCAGTTTAGGACACGGATGTAAGTGTATACTTATTTCTGAATTTCATAAATGTACACTTATTCTTATTACTCAGTGGTGGTCATTCCTCAGACAGCTAACAGAGTCCTTCCATCCAGTGGAGATGGAGTTACTGCAACTCCAAGTAGTACTGTCCTGGTCTGTGGAGTGATTGAACCTGGAGTTTCAGATATGAACTCAACATGGTACACGCCCACAGGCGAGGTCATAGAGGTTGTCAGGAATCTTGAATCAACCTCTCAAGGAAGACGCTTACAACTTTCTAACTTTCCAGGACCGGTTGGAAGTCTGTTCAATATAACATCACTGACTATAACTGAGCTCAGTTATTTAGATGAAGGAGATTATGTGTGCTCTATAGCATACACTTTGGGAGGTTCAGATACAATAATCCAGGGGAATGCCACAGTTAGTCTTCAACTTAAAGGTAATTCAGTACTAGTACCCTAGTCTACCTCTACTAAAATAGGAGGACTTTGGACCCGTAGCCAGAAGTTTGCATTGGGGGTTTGGACTATTTTGTGAGCTTAGCATGTTTATGCAGGTAACAAATTCTTATTTATTTCATAATACAATTCTTTCCCCATTTTTTTGATGTTTTCCATTTTTTCTACTCAGTTCCAACTTCTCCATTAACCAAATATTATATTTGTTCTGTATTTCACTTTTTCTTTTCAGCTGAAGTGAATGCAATAATTCCAACTCTCACCAGATCAGTTGGTAGATCTGTCACTCTGTTCTGCGTGATGTCTAGATATCTTCGACCAGATACAGATTTCCTTTGGAGAAAGGATAATGAAGTAATCACCAGCAGAGGAAAATTCTCCGTCATGTACACAAACCTGTTGAGTAATCAGGGACAGATGGGTGTCAAAACTTTTTCACGAGGAACATCTTTAACCATTGCAAATATAGAGATATCAGATGCAGGCAATTATAGTTGCTTTGTTAATGGCACGGATAGTTCTGCTTCATTGGTCTTAAGTGTCATGGGAAACACAGCAACAACCATCACTGATCCAGAGAGTAAGTCTTTTATATTCAGTTTATGTAAAGCATATCATTAATAGCTGTAAGAATTCAATTTCATTTCTAGGACAATATCTAATTAAATAATTAGTTCATTTATTATGTAAATGGGTGGGATAATAGCCACAAATATTAAATGTCAGTGTGTGAGTATTAGGCAATGTTAGTCTAACCAGGAAGTTCATAATAAAGTGTTTTAGGTATTAAACTATATAGCTAACATTTTTTTACATACTTCACTGTTACCCATCTTCCAAATAATAATAGTAGGGAATAATTCTTAATTGTCAATTATTTCTTCCGATAATATTAGCTGAGTAATAATTCAATGGATAAAAAGCATCTTTGAAAAATGTAAATTTCCATTGGTCTGTTATGAACAAGATAGTAATATAACAGTACCCCTCAATGGTTAAATACAGCTTTGAAATTTTGATTACCCACTGGTTGTCGTAGCTCACTAGTAGAGCACTTGTGCATTAAGCAAGTGGTCCTGCGTTCAATCTCCAGTAAGGGCCAAATATATTTTTTAAATTCTATGTATTGTTAAAAAATAATAATGATCCTGTAAAAGACAGAGAGAGAGAATACATCTTATTCTTCTATTTGTTGAAAACGCTAATGAAACATGTGACACCGCCCTGGATTGTGACTGGAAACACTCTATTGATGACAGCACAGCATATGATTCCAAGTGACCTTCAAACACGTGACACAGCCGTATATATAAAACTGTGCCACACAAACATTTAATTTAACAAAAATGAATGCGTAATTGGAGATACAAGAAAGAAAACTAAATTGAATCTCGCCAGTTGCATATTCATGTTCATGTGAGGTGTGGCCTCACAAAATAGAAACATTATATCTTTTAGTTTGTATACCATAGTCCAATTAGTCCTAATTTTTACAAGATTGATATATTTTGTTATATTGAATGTAAGGTAGCTACTGACAAAAGTATGGGAACTAAAATTTTGAAATATTTCTAGTAAAAAAGGCAATGTATACAAATTCATATTTTAGACCCAGCAGTTCTGAGCACTTAGCTAGGTTACTTTAGGTTTGTGGACCCTAATGATCAATACTGGATATTTGAAATGTTAATGTTTAAATACCAGTTGTACATGAATTTATTATGTATTGAATTGTTACCAACACCTGTTGGTGTAAGGAGGATTGAAGCAACAAAGACTAATTCTACCAAAACTTGCAAGCTATTTTTCTAAACATTAGTGCATTGTTTCTTAAAAAACATTATACCGTGAGTAAGTTCTTAAATACAAACATTACTGAGTTATGGCAATACTTGGTCCCTATAGCATCCTGGATCAGGGAAGGTTGTGTGTACTTGAAACAAAAAATGTTGCTTGTTAGCTAGTTATATTAAAATTGACAGTGTAGTTACTTAGTCCAAAATATTGTTAGATATAAGATAAATAAGTTTTATTTGAGTCACCATAACTTAAGTAATATATATATTTATATATTATACATATTTATTTATTTATTTATAGCAGCCCCTGATGCACCCTTGAGGACAACATCTGCAATTACAGTTACTACTACAGCTAATACTGGTAAGTTGGTCATTAAACCCTATATTGTACATTTAGTATGTATAGCATATTATATATATTTATATATTATACGTATTTATTTATTTATAGCAGCCCCTGATGCACCCATGAGGACAACATCTGCAATTACAGTTACTACTATAGCTAATACTTGTAAGTTGGTCATTAAACCCTATATTGTACATTTAGTATGTATAGCATATTATATATATTTATATATTATACGTATTTATTTATTTATTTATAGCAGCCCCTGATGCACCCATGAGGACAACATCTGCAATTACAGTTACTACTATAGCTAATACTGGTATTGTACATTTAGTGTCCCAACTAAACTATTCAATCATTATATCTCAAATTGTTCATATTATATTCATAAAGCTTCAGTGCTACCTACAGCCTCTTGGATTATAGGATTAGCCAGTGCACTTTGTTTCATTCTTTATGCCTGTATCATTATAATTATTGTCGGGTCGCTTGTGTGTGGGCAAGAAAGAAGAAAAGGTTATCTTTAAGGTTCTCTTTTTAACAGTCAATATTTTAATTATCACTTAACCCGACGTTTCAACTTCTTGCCAAAGTCCTCTTCAGGGGTCAACTGAGATCGAACTCTCCGCGGTGACATAATAACACAAAATAAACAGCAAGATTTCTGGAGGGCACGCTTACTGTTTATTATATCCTGGAGGGTGATTTGCACGCAGCATGGACATCCAGCATCCTTGAAGCTCTAAACCTATGTCTCTATTAAACTTGTTGTCAGGTGTCATCTGTATGTTGTTTCAGCCATTGCTAAAGTCAAAGATATTATACCTATTACCACAGAATCATCCATAGTGTACAGTATACCCTGCAGTTGTGGTAAAGTATACATAGGTTAAACAACAAGAAGGCTTGAGCAGAGAGTAAAAGAACACCAGGATGCTTGTAAGAGAGGTGATGAGAATGTTTCAGCCATTGCTGAACATGCTTGGCAGCAGCATCACCCCATTAAATGGGAAGAGGTAAGAGTTGTAGACAGAGCCAGTAAGAATCATGCGTTGAAGATCAAGGAAGCTCTACACATACAGATGACACCTAACAACAACAAGTTTAATAGAGACATAGGTTTAGAGCTTCCAGGATGCTGGCTGTCCATGCTGCATGCAAATCACCCTCCAGGATATAATAAACAGTAAGCGTGCCCTCCAGAAGTCTTGCTGTTTATTTTGCGTTATTATATCACCACGGAGAGTTCGACCTCAGTTGACCCCTGAAGAGGACTTAGGCAAAATTGAAACATCGGGTTAAGTTATAATTAAAATATTGGCTGTTAAAAAGAGAAAATTTTCTTAATAATAATTGTACTAAGCTAATTCTGATATTGTTTGGGATGGGCTTGATTTCTCTATACTTAGCACACAGCAAAACACTTAGTGGGAGGAGGCATTCACAGTGAGGTTGTCTGTTCTTTTCATGGGTAAGTTGTGTTTTGCACTTTGTGTAATCAGCTAATATGCTTAATTGTAGACAAATTTATTCAAACTCTCTACAGTGAAAGGCTTGGTAGTAATTATCTTAACTAGAGATCAGTCTTGATGCAATGACGGGGTGAGGGATAGTAAATATTCTGTTAAACTTATTAGTTGCTATAAAAAAAAGAAGCCATAAATAGGACCCCTTCATTCCTACATCTTTTATTGTCTTGCTAACACAGTCACTTTCTAGATTTTCCTGAGGCTCTCACAAATACTGTGTACTTTCTAACATAAAATTATCTCAGGAATCATAATTAATCAATTTTTAAGTAAAATATACATTGAACACTACCTCATGCATCGTGCTTATAAATGTGAATGCTTACTGCAATGATGGCTGCTGGAAAACTAGGTTTTTTCTGAAGTCTTAGTATTAATTATGTTTTCATTAAAAATAATTTAACATCTGCAAGGACCTTGTTCAACTAGCTAACTTGTGTGTGGGAAAAATGCTATTTCTGTTAAACTTCCCTTTATTGTGGGCGGTGGGGGGGATGGGGGATGGCTTTGTCTTGTGGACCATTACTTGGCTACCTAGCTTGACTGACAAACATGGCATAGGTCTTCTATTTCTTGTGCCAGAATAGCAAAGAAAATTCAGATACTTGTTTCCATCCATATGCACCTCTCAAACCTTTTTATTGGGCTAATGCTGACATAAAAGCAACACATTTTCAGGTTCATTTCTCCAATAGATTGGATTCCTGTATTACAATTCAATGTGGTTAGGTTAGAAAAAATTTCCTTAACCAAAAAATTGACATGTAGCTAATACTGAATACGATCTTTATAACTAAGCAGACATGACTTAGCAGCTACCTATCACAAATGAGAAAAAATTAATTATTCTACATACAAATATACAAAATAAAAACTAGCTAAAATAAAAAAAATTAACTGTTGGATTTTTTCTCTTGTCGCTGAGGGCTTGTTCTCAAGTATTACTGGTGATTCAGATGATCATGACTTAAATGTGATAATAAGAAGTTATCAGTACTCAGGAAAATTGAGCGAAGACAGCAATTCTGTATTTCTAAGATATAACTATTAATCTTCAATAGTGTCTGGAAAGAATTTGCACTTAGAAAAGTCTTGAGATTATCATCATCTCTCCAAGCATATATTGTGAGCATGGGCAATTGGAGTCTACACTAAGCATCACAGGAAATCACAGGATTGTGAAACTTACAATCCAGTTTGTATTTTATCAGCCACTTCATGACTTGTATATAATTATATTATATATATGTATATATATATATATATATATATATATATACATATATATATTTATTTATTTATTTATCCATAGCTTGTTAATTGCTCAACAGCTAAAATTTAATAATAGCAAATTTTCTAGAGAGAATCTCAGCAAGAAGTTGAAATGTCTGGTTAAGTTTTAATAATAATATTGGCCATTAAAACTGAGAAAATTTGTTATTTTTTCAGCTGAAAATGACTGAATATCTCAAATTTAGTACTATTAAAAACTTCCAAGTCACTATAATTAATCAAATTTATATTACAAAGTGTTTCCTGAATTACAGGAAGCAATGATTCTGTTTTCAATAACACATGCCATTGCCAGTCCCAATGTTTGTATATATATAGTAAGCATCCTGGTGCTTACAATTATGTTCCAAGTATAACAACTACTCATAGAGATCCATATTTCATCAGTTACAGGCAACTTGAGTTGGTGGTAGTAGTTATGAAGCTGGCACTCATAGGACAGATTGGATTTGCAATACTGCTCTTCTCAACTCCGGTAAGTGGAAATAATAATTTGTAAATGGGAATTGGAGACACTGATATATTTGCACTAAATTACATAAAATTGTTATTTAGCTGTTTATTTAAGGTAAAAAGAAAGTATTTCTAGCTATTTCAATTGGTTTGAAAGAAGAGTTATCTCTAAGTTATGTAGAATCTATTTTCTTTTTGTCTTATTACTGGAAAGGTTATCAATAGAAAGTTGTCACATAAATATAGGCCTTGCAGTGTCTATTAATTGTCAAATAAAAGTGGTGAATGCTCTTAAACCAATTAATTATTATTGCTATAATAATAGTACACAAAGTGGTAACTGTAATACATTTCAATATTACAATTGTCAAGTTCTGACCGTTCATAAAAACTAGATTGAATCTTTTTCACTTAAAGGCTAAAGAGAAACAAAGGCAAAAATGTAAAAAAAATCTCAGTTGTCGCCAGGACAGAGATTTTTTTTAACATTTTGCCCTTGGTTCTCTTTAAACCCCTTAAAGTGAGAAAGATTCAATCCATTTCAATATTAATTGCCATCATGTTAATAATTACTTGCCTTAAAGGAGGGTCAGCTTCAGTTAAGTTAAATTATGGTCCAAAATAGTGGGAAAATCGTGTCATTCTGAGGTTCTGGGGCATTATTATGTATGTATGTACATTATTGATAGTTTTTGAGTAGTGTAAAATAATTTGAATTAATATTATTGGCTATATCTGTCTGTGTCTGATGTATGATTATTTCTATATCTTCTTGTACTATCAAACATTGTTGGATTGAAGTATTTAAAGTACATTCACTGGAATTTTCATTTTGTCAATGCTATCAATAGGTTACTCACACATTATTTCAAAATTACAATAGTAAGTTTCACTTGTACTCACACAGTTACTGATGTTGTGATATTTGTTCATTCTTTACTCTAAATTTCAGGAATCAGTGATTCAAGCAATACAGAGGATGGAAAAAATACGAATTCAACCACTACAAAAAGCATGATGGCTTCAATTAGTACAAAACAAATCATGACTTCAACAAATTCAATGACTACTAAAAACGAAATGTCGGCCAAAGATAAAAAAGAGACATTAACCACTGCAAAAAATGGAGCCAAAACATCCACAATGGAGAAACAGTTAACAATAACAACTCAGTTACCAAGTCGATCCAACTCGTTTTCTCTGATAGGAGGAATTTCAGTAGTTGCAACCATTGCCATAATTATAGCATGTACGGTCATCCTTCTCACCGGCCTCATAGTGTATAAAAAGAGAATTAAGAAAAGTAGTACTGATCCTATTCAGATGAATTCATTACAAATGAGTTTAGGGACAAATATTTATGAAGAAGTCGACATAAACTCATCACATGCAACAGAAATTAATGGAGCAAGAAATACACCAATAACATCTTCATCTTCTATGACAGAGGATGAACAAACAAGACAATCACCATGCAAATACTTCAGTATACACCGGTGTATAACATAAGGATAACTTTGTTATACATATGAGAAACACCAGGGTCACTCATCTAGTATACACCAGTGTTTCTCCTGTGTATAGGTACCGGTTTACACAGGTGTGTATAACATTGATATAACAAAAGTATACTACTGGTGTAAACCATATGTAAACCATAAGTATACCATATGTATAACTTAAGTATATCAAAAGTATACTACGCATATGTATAACTTAAGTATATCAAAAGTATACTACACTGGTTATAACAATAGTAGATAGCCTGCGTATATCTTTCATATTTCCTATTATTTCAAATATTTATCATACGTAAAACAAAAGTATAATGACCACAAAAAAAAGTGATCTTGCACCATAAAAATTTTGAAACATTTGAAAAAAGAAATCACTTCGTCCAATAAAAAAAAGATTCTGTGTGAATATTGCTTGATCATTGTTATCACTGCATGGAGAGTTCTCCGGTGAAAACAGAACTTCATACTTGACGCTTGCATCCTATTCCCGATATAAATCTTTCAGATAGTATTCACAACATCCACAACGTCCCCTTCAAAATTCTGAACACATAAACACACACAAAATGAAATTGCATTAGACTACACAGATAAAACCTAACTTAAAATTAAGACAAATAATTATACTACAAAAATATTTAGTCGGCGAGCGAGCGAGACACTTACAGAGGGAACACAATTGAAAATCGGGGATGTTTGTTTATTTATATATATGTTTGGACGTACGTATGTCATTTTGTATACTTTGACTTTCTCCTATTATTTTGCGTTAGCTCTTTGTTCGACCCCAACCCAAACTTCACTAAACAGAATCCTCTGGCTAAGCGATCATTACCGTAGCATCCTAATATTGAATTGTTTACCGCTCTGAATAAAGGTCCACAATATATTAGTTCAACAAGAAAAAGGGTACATAATATATTACTTTAATTTGGATAGAGGTCCACAATATATCCGTTCACTATGGAAAAGGGTCCACAATATATTACTTCAATACGGAAAAGGGTCCACAATATATTAGTTCAATACAGAGAAGTGTCCACAATGTATGTTCAATACGGAAAAGTATCCACAATACAATTAGTTCAATACATAAGTTAAAATTGGAAAAGGGTCCACAACACATTAGTTCAATAAGGAAAAGGCTCCACAATATATTAGTTCAATATTGATTGCGGTCCTCAATATATCCGTTCAATATAGAAAAGGGTCCACAATATATTACTTCAATACGGAAAAGTATCCACAATACATTAGTTCAGTATGGTAAAGTGTCCACAATATATTAGTTTAATATGGAAAAAGGTCCACAATATATTAGTTTATGAAAAAGGTGTGCACAATAAATATTAGTTCAATATGGAAAAGGGTCCACAATATATTACTTCAATATGGAAGTGTCCACAATGCATTAGTTCAATATGGAAAAAGGTCCACAGTATATAAGTTCAATATGGAAAAGGATCCACAATACATTAGTTCAGTACGGTAAAGTGTCCACAATAGATTAGTTCAATATGGATTGCGGTCCACAATATACCCATTCAATATGAATAAAGGGTCCACAATACATTAATTCAATATGGATAGAAATCAACAATACATAAGTTCAATATGGAAAAGGGTCCACAATATATAAGTTCAATATGGAAAAGGGTGGACAACATGTTAGTTCAATAAGGAAAAGGCTCCACAATATATTAGTTCAATATGGAAAAGGGTCCACAACACATTACTTCAATGCAGGAAAGGGTCCACAATACATTAGTTCAGTACGAAAAATGGTCCACAATATATAAGTTCCATATGGAAAAGGGTCCACAATATATAAGTTCAATATGGAAAAAGGTCCACAATATATTAGTTCAATATGAAAAAGGGTCCACAATATATAAGTTCAATATGGAAAAGGGTCCACAATATATAAGTTCAGTACGAAAAATGGTCCACAATATATAAGTTCAATATGGAAAAGGGTCCACAATATATAAGTTCAATATGGAAAAAGGTCCACAATACATAAGTTCAATAATATGGAAAAGGGTCCACAATATATTAGTTCAATATGGAAAAGGGTCCACAATACATTACTTCAATACAGAAAAGGGTCCACAATACATTACTTCAGTACGGAAAATGGTCCACAATAAATAAGTTCAATACGGTAAAAGGTCCACAATTTATTAGTTCAATATAGATTGCGGTCTACAATATATCAATTCAAGGTCCACGATACATTAGTTCAATATGGAAAAAAGTCCACAATATATAAGTTCGATATGGAAAAGGGTCCACAATATATTAGTTTAATATGGAAAAGTGTCCACAATATATTAGTTTAATATGGAAAAGGTGTCCACAATAAATATTAGTTTAATATGGAAATGGGTCCACAATACATAAGTTTAATATGGAAAAATGTCCACAATACATAAGTTCAATATGGAAAAGGGTCCACAAAATTATAAGTTCAATAAGGAAAAGGCTCCATAATATATTAGTTTAAAATGGATTGCGGTCCACAATATATCCGTTCAATACAGAAAAGTGTCCACAATATACTTTATTATGGATAAAGGGTCCACTATACATTAGTTCAATATGGAAACGGTTCACAATATATTACTTCAATATGGTAAAGGGTCCACAATACATTAGTTCAATACAGAAGTGTCCACAATACATTAGTTCAATACGGAGGGTCCACAATATATTACTTATAGAGGTCCACAATATATCTGTTCAATACGGAAAATGATCCACAATACATTAGTTCAATACAAAAAAGTGTCCACAATACATTATTTCAATATGGAAAAAAGTTCACAAAATATAAGTTCAATATGGAAAAGGGTCCACAATATATTACTTCAAAATGAAAAAGTGTCCACAATGCATTAGTTCAATATGGTAAAAGGTCCACAATATATTAGTTCAATATGGACCACAATATACCCATTCAAATAAAGGGTCCACAATACATTAGTTCAATACGGAAAAGGGTCCAAAATATATTAGTTCAGTACAGAAAAGTGTCCACAATATATTAGTTCAATATGGAAAAGGATCCACAATACATTAGTTCAGTACGGTAAAGTGTCCACAACATATTAGTTCAATATGGATTCCGGTCCACAATATACCCATTCAATATGAATAAAGGGTCCACAATACATTAATTCAATACAGAAAGGGGTCCACAGTATGTTACTTCAACACAGAAAAGTGTCCACAATACATTAGTTCAATACGGAAAAGGGTCCACAATACATTAGTTCAGTACGGAAAAAGGTCCACAATATATACAGAAAAGGGTCCACAATATATTAGTTCAATATGGAAAAGGGTCTAAAATACATTAGTTCAGTACGGAAAAAGGTCCGCAATATATAAGTTCAATACGGAAAAGGGTCCACAATATATTAGTTCAATATGGAAAAGGGTCCACAATACATTCGTTCAGTACAGAAAAAGGTCCACAATATAAAAGTTCAATATGGATTGCGGTCTACAATCTATCCATTCAACATGGAAAAAGGTCCACAATATATAAGTTCAATATGGAAAAAGGTCCACAATACATTACTTCAATACAGAAAAGGGTCCACAATACATTAGTTCAGTACGGAAAATGGTCCACAATATATAAGTTCAATATGGAAAAGGGTCCACAATATATAAGTTCAATATGGAAAAAGGTCCACAATATATTAGTTCAATACAGGAAAGGGTCCACAATACATTAGTTCAGTACGGAAAAAAGTCCACAATACATAAGTTCAATATGGAAAAGGGTACACAATATGTTAGTTGGAAATGGTCCACAATATATCAGTTCAATATGGATTGTGGTCCACAATACTTTAGTCAATACGGAAAGTGTCCATAGTTCAGTATGGAAAAGTGTCCACA
>WLWD01003381.1_pt1 | contig 42185 bp, 39 predicted proteins | sample 6712731 | NCBI WGS metagenome assembly WLWD01 (sample SAMN12718690, study PRJNA576275) | sponge metagenome | isolation source: marine sponge | host: Mycale hentscheli | place: New Zealand: South Island, Marlborough, Capsize Point | collected 2014-11-01 | reverse complement strand
GTCTAAGGCGTTTCCAATAAAAAAGTCGTTCCATAGGGGCGGTTGGGTTATCTTGGGTTCCCCCAACCAGGAGAATCGCCCATGGGACTGAGTGAAGCCGAGAAAGTTACCTATATCGAAACGGCACAGGTGCTCAAAGGCAGCGACCGTCGGCAGTTTATGGCCCGGGTGGTCAAGAGTCTGGGTCCGGGAGGGCAGCGTCGGGCCGAAGCGGTGCTGGGTTGGAATCGCCAGACCATCCGCAAAGGGATGCACGAATTGGAGAGCGGCCTTCGGTGCGTGGACGCCTATTGGGCCCGAGGACGCAAACCGGCCGAAGCCCATCTGCCCCACCTGCTGGAAGATATTCAAGCGATTGCGGGGGGGCAAAGCCAAACCGATCCGACCTTTGAGACCACCCGGCTGTATACGCGCTTGAGTGCGGCCCAGGTCCGCCAGCAACTTATCGAGCAGAAAGGCTACCGGGAGGAGAGCTTGCCGACGGAAGAAACGATCCGGGTGAAACTCAATCACTTGGGCTACCACTTACGCAAGGTGCGCAAGAGCCAGCCGAAAAAAGATCCCCCAAACCGATGCCATCTTCGATCAGTTAGCCCAGATCCATGCCGAAGCGGCCCAGGATGAGACGGTATTACGCCTGTCATTGGATGCCAAAGCCACCGTGTTGATTGGCCCCTTTTCGAGAGGCGGAAAAGCACGCTTCGAGGTGGCGGCCGCCGATCACGATTTTCACCCAGAGGAGAAGCTAACGCCCTTTGGGATCTTCCTGCCTGATAAGGATGAGCTGAGTCTGTATTTCACCCCCTCTCGGGTGACCAGTGACTTCATCGTGGATTGCCTGGAGGACTTCTGGCGGAAAAATCGGGCGCGCTTCCCCCAGGTCGAAACCTTACTGATCAACCTGGACAATGGACCGGAGAATCACAGTCGGCGCACCCAATTCATGAAGCGGCTCATCGACTTGGTGGATGCCTTTGAGATGACGATTAAGTTGGCCTATTACCCGCCCTATCACAGTAAATACAATCCGATCGAACGGGTCTGGGGAATCCTGGAACAGCACTGGAATGGGCAACTGCTGGATCGAATCGATACGGTCCTCAACTGGGCGCAAACCATGACCTGGAACGGCCAGCATCCGATCGTCCAGTGGGTCGAGAAAACCTATCAGACCGGCCAACGTTTAACCCACAAAGCTATGGCGGCGTTGGAACGGCGATGGGTCCGGTGTCCGGCCTTACCCAAGTGGTTTGTCCACATGGAACCCACGCCGACTTGATGCGGAGTGCTTATTTTTCTGGAAACGCCTAAGCACCCTGAAAAATCGGCAATAAGGCCCATATCGACAGTCTCGAGACTGCGCCGGGCTACTGGGCAAAATAGTACAGTGCTGAGGTTGTTGCAAGCCCTTGGCCGTACTAGTTGAATCCGCCCAAATAAACGCTATAAAATTCTTTTTGCCCAGGCTCATAATCCCCAATATCCTCTTTATCCAGCGGTCTATTTTCCCGGCCAATCTTTCTATTATGCCAATTTTCGCCTCAGCCGTCGTATATTTAGTTTAGTTGCCCACCCCAAAGGAGGGAAGCCACCATGCGCCACACGCTATTGCTCTGCAGCTTATTGGCCCTGAGTCCGGCCCTGGCCCAGTCCATTCCGCCTTTATCCTTTGTCTCGGACCGCAACGGCAGCGCCGAAATATATCTAGCCGAGATGGACGGCACCCCGCCCCAGCAATTGACCTTCGATTCGGGCATTGCCGGCAATAATGCGCCCACGACACCGGACTTGACCGCCCGCATGAGCTGGTCGCCCGACGGCGAGCAGGTGGCCTTTGGCGCCCATCGTCAGGGCTCAACCGATATTTACATTATGCCCCGTCAGGGCGGCGAGCTATTCAATATCACGCCGTTCGTAGGTTTTAACGGTTTTCCGGCCTGGTCACCCGACGGCCGCTTTATCGCTTTTGTCGGCCGCCCCCCGCCCGCCCCCGGCATGCGTACTAGCACCGAAATCTACCTAATTGAACCGGGCGGCAGTCCGGTAGAAATCAGCCAGAGCCCCACCTCCGATACGACCCCCGCCTGGTCACCCGACGGCCATTTCATCGCCTTTGCCTCCAACCGCCAAGGCGATATGGATATCTACCTGACCGACCCCTTTGGCAGCGAACCGGTCAACCTGACCCGCGACCCGGCCTATGACGTCTTGCCCAGCTTCTCCCCCGACGGCAGCCTCATTGCCTTTGCCTCGTACCGCGACGGCAACAGCGATATATTCATTCTCGACCTGGCCGGCGGCTTGCGGCAACTGACTTTTGACCCGGCCGAGGACAGCTACCCCGCCTGGTCCCCCGATGGCAGTCATATTGCCTTTGTCTCCGACCGCGACGGCAATCAGGAGGTCTATCTGATCAATGCCGACGGCTCCGGGCTGGTCAATTTTTCCCAAAATCCAGGGTTTGACGCCAGTCCGGTGTGGCTACCCATGTCGCAGCAGACAGCCACCGCTATAAAGCAGGCCAGTTGGGGCCAGGTCAAAAACAACCCGACGGCCAAGTGAGTATCATTAGCAGGCAATAAAAAAGCGCCCCGGCCATAAACGGCCGGGGCGCTTTTTTCGTCCATCTTCAAATAGCCCAGTGCTTCCACAAATCACCGCCCACGTCCCAGCGCATCTCCTCGCGGTCGGTATGGTGCCAGCGGGCAAAGAAACCAAAGCGCGGCACCCTGCGTATATTGGCCGACCCGGTGTGGCACATATAGCAATGCCACAAGACCACCGTCCCGGCCCGGGCGGTAAATTCGCGCGGCGGTTCCGGGCTTTCATCCGAGAAAATGCCCCAGCTGCGACTTTCCCAATTGGGCCCCTCGCGAAAACTGCCGTCGATCTTTTCGGGGTGGCGGCCAAAATAATCATGCACCGGCTTATGACTGCCGGGCCAGTATACAAAGGCTCCACCGCCTGGTTCGACATCGTATAGATAGGTCGTGGCACCGAGCATAAATCCTCCGCTCCATCCCCCCGGTCCATAGCCGTCGATATGCCCCTGGCTGGGCAATGTCCAGTCGCCGTCATCCCGCGGCCATTGCACCAGCGGCCCCGACCCGCCACCAGCAAATTTACCGCCGCCCAACTGCTCGACCGCCGCCACCATTTGCGGCAAATGGCCAAATACCGGTGTGGCCGAAAAATCCTTCACCACATAGTCGTTAGGCCACTCTTTGGGATGGTCGAGGGATGTTCCCAAATGGCCCCAAATCTGCTGGCGCCAACCTTCGACCGTAGCCAATTCGATAAAATCCTCGAGAACGAGATAGCCCTGCTCCTTGAAAAATTCGATCTGTGCCAGGCTAAGTATCGGCTCTGCTGTCATTTGCCTAATCCTTGTTTTTGCTGATTTAATGACTTTTGACTTGCTTGACGGTTGATCCCTGGCTCTGTACTTTGCGGGCAGTTGTTCCTGGCATCCCAATTTCTGTTTGTGCTTGGTTCCTCTTTGTTTTGTTAGTGTCTGGTCATTATTTCTTTTTTGCTTGGTCCTGGCAATTGTTTTTTAAAATCCAGCCTACCCACCTAAAGGGCACACAGGCAAACCGGACTTTTATAACTAAGCTACGCCACCCCCACCTTTAACGCATTCACCTCAACGAGCCCCTATGACAACCACTTCCGACAACCCCGAACAAGCCAGACAATGGGCCCTCTTCCTGCACCTATCGCTGCTGGCAGGCCTACTGGCCCCCCTGGCCGGATTTATCATCCCCATCCTAATCTGGCAACTAAAGAAAGCTGAATTTCCCGAACTCGATATCCACGGCCGCATCGTCGCCAATTGGATGATATCCGAAATCATCTACGCCCTCGTCTTCGGTGTATTGTGCATTATCCTCATCGGCATTCCCTTTGCTATCGCTTTAGGCATCGTCGGCCTGATCTTCCCCATTATGGGCGGCCTCAAGGCCAACAAAGGCGAAATCTGGCCCTACCCCCTATCGTTGAAAGTCTTTCCTGTCGATGTCGAGCAAACACCGTGACCACCGCGTTTAGTTCCAGCCCGCCAAAATCCAGCAAGCCCTGCAACCGCAAGGCTTCGCCCCTTTTGTGACCCAACTGCTCGATTCCACCCATACCGCCTAGGAGGCGGCCAACTGGCCGACCTAACGAAATAACCATGGTATCCAAGATCCTCGACAGCAGCCGCCTAAAACCCCTGCAACCGGCCACCTCGCTGTGGCAACAATACCAACCGGGCACCGCCCCCCGCGCCTTCACAGCCGCCAATGTCGCCCAGGCGCGGCGCTGGCAAAAAAGTACTCGTGGCGCCCTGGCCAAGCACTTGTGCCTGAGCAGCGACGCATCGACACCCCTGGCCCCCCGTTTGGTGGAAGAGGTCGACAAGGGCGATTATACCCGCCAAAAAATCGTCCTCCGCACCGGCCCCCAAGCGCAGATGCCAGTATATCTGCTAATACCCAAAGGCGCTCAAGGTCCTCTACCGGCCGTGGTCGCTTTCCACGGTCACGGCTACGGCGTCAAGGATATCGTCGGTCTGTGGGAGGACGGTGGCGAGCGCGACGAGCCCGACGGTTACCACAAAGATTTCGCCGTCGCCCTATGCCGGGCCGGCTTTGCCGTGGCCGCCCCCGAAATTTCGGGCTTTGGTGAGCGCCAGACCGATTTCTCTTATCTCGAGCGCGGTCAGGGGGCCCCATCTTCCTGCACCCATATGGCGATGCTGGCCTTCCACCTGGGGACCTCGGTGGTGGGCATCCGGGTAAACGACGGCCTGCGCCTGGTCGACTATTTGCAGACCCGTCCCGAATTCGATACCGACCGCCTGGGCGCCATGGGCATTTCGGGTGGCGGCATGCAGACCTTCTTTTCCGCCTGTATCGACGAGCGCATCCGCGCCTGTGTCGTCAGCGGCTATTATTCGACCTTCCAGCACAGTATTCTGGCCATGTCGCACTGCCCCTGCAATTTTGTCCCGGGCCTGGCCCAATTCGGCGAAATGTACGATCTGGTCGGTCTTATCGCCCCCCGTCCTATGCTGGTGGAAGCCGGCACGCACGATCCCATCTTCCCCATCAAAGCCGTCCGCGCCAGTCTGACTAAAGCCCGGCGGATCTACAGCTTGTTCGACGCCCGTCCCCAGGTCGAAGCCGATATTTTCTCCGGCCGCCACCAAATAAGCGGCGCCCGCGCCTACGATTTTTTGCGCGAAAAACTCAACGCGTAATCGCGTAAAAGCCATAGATCAACGAACCAACCAAACCCCAGCTGACAGCAAAGCCCAATACCGCATCACGCCCGGGCACCTGAAATTCTAGGCTGCTATTGGGAAAGACGAGGCGCTTGGGCGGGATCACTATGCTTTGCGGAATGGTGCACGGTTGCAAGGCCGGCGGCTCGCCTTCCTCTACCGGGGTCCGTACCAATTCGTAGAACCGCTCCAGTTTTTCCTCGGCCACCGGCCGGGTCACCAGGCTCACGACGATGCCCACCACCAGCCCCATCACTAAGTAGAATACCATCTGCCAGGGCAAGTAGATCTCGGTGCCGCCCCCCTTGGCAAAGACGAAGGCAGGAGACAACGTACCGGCCAGCCCGATAAACCACCCCGTAGTGCTCAACCACCAGGCAAATAACGCCGCCAGAGTCGCCGCCCAGGCCCCGGCCACGGTGGCCCGCCGCCAAAAAAGCCCGAGCCAGAAAGCAAGGCCCATCATGGGCGGTATCTTCCAGAAAATCTCCAGCCCGGCCACCACATCAGGCAACCAAAAGGCAAACAACACGCCGCCGGCCACGACCCCCAATGAGGCCAGCCGCCCCACCGTTAGATAATGCCCCTCATCGGCGTCGGGTTTGAGCGGTTTATAGACGTTTTCGGTGAATAACGCCGAGGAGGCGATCATAAAGGAATCGCACGAGCTCATCAACGAGGCCAATAAAGCCGCCAGGAAAATGCCCAGCAGACCCGGCAATATCGACGGCAGAAATTCGCGCGCCATCAGCCCGTATACATGATCGGGGTCGACATCGTGACCGGCGTAATAAGCCACCGCCGCCAAGCCGGTCAGACTCCAGGCCATGGTACACAGGCGCTTGATAAAGCTGCCCACTACAAAACCAAAGCGCCCGTCGCCCTCAGTACGGCCAGCGGCGCAATTGCCCATGGTATGGGGCTGGGTGACAATACCTATAAGCCCGTTGAGGGCGATGATGGCAATATAGAATACGCCGACCTCGGCCGGGGCCACCAGCGAAAACATCTGCTCGTCGGTAATAGTCTGGCGCAAACCGCTGATGCCCCCCACCGCATCGAGGACAAAGGGCAGCAGCACAAAGGAGAAGATCACCGTCAGGATGCCCTGGATAAAATCGGTGAGGATCGCCGCAGACAAGCCCCCCGCCATGCCGTAGAGCAAAAACATCACTGTCATCACCGCGATAATCAAATTGGGCGATACCGTGTCGCCAAAACTGGCCGCCACTACGGCCCCAGAGCCCTTGAGCATTACGCCAATACTGACCATAAGGCTGGCCATGCCCACAGCGGCAAACAACATGGCCACCGACTGACTATAGCGGGCTTCGAATACATCGGCCATGGTAATGGCCCGAAAGCGGCGCATGATAGGGGCGATTAGCCAGTAGAACGGGGTGGCGAAGAGCCACAGCCACTGGTACCAAATGCCCGATAGGCCCGTGGTATAGGTCTTGGAAGCCACCGACACAGCCTGGTCCGAATGGGTCCCGGTGCCAAAGGCGTGGGTCACCAGCAGGCCTTTGCCAAAACGGCGCGGCATGAAAAAATCGCCCATGGTACGCACCAGACGGGCGGCCCAAATGCCGAGAAAGATAATGCCCACCAGATAGACGATTAGGACGATAATATCGGCGATATGCAATCCGAACATGGATCCCTCCCCTGTTTTTATTGTTGCGGCGGAAGATACAAAAAAAGGGGCTGTCCAGACAGGGACCTGCCAAGCGGTTTTGTGCCCTGCCCAGAGGGACAGGCCGGAATGGGCCGTTTGGCCGATTCCTTTCATCGGCTTATGCGCTATTTTTCCTACAGACCGACAACTGGATTTGCCACACTCCAAAGGGGCTTCAATTATGTTAGCGGACAGCTATTTAACTCGTGGAATCACCGCCCTTGCCAAGGCCGGCTCGACCAAGTCCATGGTCGGCCATCCCGGCGCCGCCGTTGTTGCCGCCTATTTTTTTAGTCGGGAACACCAGCTCGATAAGCGCGCCTTAGCTGGCCTCAAAGGGGCGGTAGACACGATAATTGCCGACGGCGGCAAGACCTGGGCGCCAACATTGGACGACCAAGGTGCGCTGTTTTCTCCCTTTCCAAAAGAGCAGGCGGACGAGGCCCTTTTGCTGGATATTGCCGCGGCTTTAGAAGGGAAAATCACGCGCTTGCGGGAAAGCGGCCACTGCACCATTTTCGCCGCCTTAGCCCTGAGAGGCCTGCGCCATAAGCCGGATCTTATCACCCCTTCAATCGTCGCAGGCATCTGCAATCTTATAAGTTTGTTTAACGATAATCCCGGACAAGGATATTACGGGGCTGAAAAAGGATGGCTCAGGGGCCTCCCTGTCGATCCGGCGCAGCATCTTTCCCCGTACCAGACCTTGGAAGATGTGGTCGACACCGCGTTTGGCGAACTCCTTGGCCACGACAAAATCAAGCGCAAAGGCTACGGCAGCCACCTCCACTTAATCACCCATACCGGCGCGCTCATTGACTTGGCGGAAATGGGCTACACAGATCTAGCCCAACAGGGATTTGAAGCCCACCAAACACATATAATGCTCTTGCGCAGTTTGCCCCCCGACCTAGACGCCGAGGGGAATAGCCAGCGTATCCAGCACAGAGACTTGGATCCTTTGACGCACGCCTATTGGGATGTTTTCCAAACCGACGAAAACCGGATCAGAGACCATGAGTGCAAAGTCAATTATGCCTTCTTCCGCATAATCAATTATGTCAAAGACCGGGCCCTAAGAGACCAGTGCATGGAGCAACTCGGCTACCTCAACTGAGAGGGCCATCTCTATTGCGACCATATGGTTGCCATGAAGTCGTGGTGCCCCTTGCGGCTAACACCGTACTGGATGGCGGCGATAATTCTCACCGTGAACTGGCGGTAATAATCGACGCACAGGGCCATGTCGGTCAGCAGTTTTGATTGATTGACTCGGAGGGATTTAGTCATGGAGAACTCCGTTTTACTAGTGCACTGCCGCTTGAGCCATTTTACTTTCCAGTCCACTTCAATAACGCGTCTTGTTGCCTCAGATTCAATACGGTATCTTGGAGCGTAACCGAGGAGATCAAAACGCCTATGCCCCAGCCTGCCCCTTCTGCCCCAGCCGCCAAAAGAACAGCCGAAGTATTCAGTACTTTCTTAAAATTAGGCCTGACATCCTTTGGCGGCCCCGTCGCCCATATCGGCTTTTTTCGCGCCGAATTGGTGCAGCGACGGCAATGGTTGAGCGAAAGCCATTTCGGCCAATTGCTGGCTATCTGCCAATTCTTACCCGGTCCGGCCAGCAGCCAACTCGGCTTCAGCCTGGGTCTCATGCGCGCCGGGTGGCCAGGGGCGCTGGCCGCCTTTTTGGCCTTTACCTTGCCGTCGGCCTTACTGCTGGTGGCCTTTGCTGCCTTCCTGCCCTATTTATCCGGACCATTGGGTACGGCGGCCATCCACGGATTAAAAATTGTCGCCCTGGCCGTGGTCGCCGACGGCGTTATGGGCATGGCCCGCAAATTGTGCCCAGATGCCCGCACCGCTACCATCGCGGCCCTTGCTACTAGCGCGGTATTGCTCGCCGATACATCCCTGGCGCAATTGCTGGTAGTTGCCGGTGGGGCCGTTGCCGGCATGCTGCTGTGCCAACAAGGCCAAGACCATTCGGAAGATAGCTTGCCCATGCACTATGGCGTGCGCACTGGCGGGGTATTACTGGCCGTCTTTTTCGCACTTTTGCTGGGCCTGCCTCTGCTGGCGGCAGGCCAGACCGGCCTGATTTCCGTAGCGCAGGCTTTTTACAGCGCTGGGGCGCTGGTATTTGGCGGCGGTCACGTAGTCTTGCCCTTGCTCGAAGAGTCTGTGGTCGGGCAAGGTTGGGTTTCCCAGGAGCAATTTCTCGCCGGTTACGGGGCTTCCCAGGCCATACCGGGGCCCATGTTTTCGTTCTCGGCCTATCTGGGGGCTGTGCTCCCTATTGGCCAGGGTGGTATTTGGGGCGCTGTCACGGCGCTGGCATTTATGTTTCTGCCCGGTTTTTTACTGGTCGCCGGCATTCTGCCCATGTGGCGCCAGCTGGCGCAGGGCCAACTGGCCGGACGGGCCTTGGCCGGAGTCAACGCCGCCGTTGTCGGCCTGTTGGCCGCCGCTTTATACGACCCCATTTTTACCAACGCCGCCAAAGAACCGGTCGATATCGCCATTGGCCTAATCGCTTTTGTTATGCTTACGGCCTGGCACGCTTCGGCGTTGATTGTGGTGACCTGGTGCGTACTGGCCAGTATGGCGGTCTTTGCGTTGAGTTAAATCAATATAAAGGGACGGCCGGCAACCTGCCGACCGCCCCTTTTTTTTGCAATCCTTCTCGTTACCGCAGCGCCGTGACTCCGCCGCCCTTCAAGGCTCGATCCACTTCCTTGATGACTTCGGCCTTGGTGACCATGGTCGTATCGCCCACCGTCTCCTGCACCAGAATACCGTGCGCGGCACCCCACTGTACCGCCGTGGCTGAATCCTCGCCGTCGAGCAGGGCGGCGATTACACCGGCGGCGAAGGAATCACCGCCGCCGGTGCGGTCGGCAATTTCGATATTCTCGCGCACCGCCGCCTGGTGAATGATATCGGCTTCGACGTCGTAGAGCACGGCGCCCCAATTGATCAGATCAGCGCTGAGGGCGCCGCGCAACTGGGTGCCGATATATTTGATATTGGGATAGTCCTTAGAGACCTGGCGCAGCATCTTGGTGTAGATCTCCAGCCAGACCTCGAAGGAAGCGTCTTTGGGCACCTTTTCGGTCTCGTACCCCAGCGCGTCGTCAAAATCATCCTGGTTGCCCACTAAAAAATCGACGTGCGGTACAATCGTCCGGTTGATCGCCCGGGCCCGTTCCTTATCGGGCTCGACCTTGGAGCGGTAATTCAAATCAAAGGAACGACCGGCCCCGTATTCGCCGGCTTTCTGCATGGCTTCCAGGGCCAGGTCGGCGGTCTTGTCCGACAGCAGCGTATAGATGCCCCCCGTGCTAAACCAGCGCGTCCCTAATTCGCCGAAAAGGTGGTCCCAATCGACATCGCCGGGGCCCACCTCGCGCACCGGGGTATGGGCCCGGTAGTAGATGGTCACCGAAGGCAAAACGCCCTTGCCGGCCCAGGTAAAATTGACGCCGTTGTGCAGGGTCCCCTTGCCGTCGGTGCTGAATTTGCCCTTGCCCGACGTATTGAACCAGATGATGGGATCGGTATCGACCCCGGCCTCGCGCAACTGGTTTTGAATATTGCGGCCGCAGTCGTCGTCGACCAGGGCCGTCACTACGCCGGTGCGCAGCCCAAAACAATAACTGAGGCCCTCGGCGACATTGGTCTCGCCGCCGCCGTGCCAAATGCGCGCGCTACGAGCCCGAGGCGTGGGAACATCGCCCGGATCAATGCGCAACATCACTTCGCCCATGGCGAGGGCATCGTAGCGCGTCTCATCGGCGGATTTGAGTTTTAAAGCCATGGTGCTGTTTCTCCTTCTTTGGTGTATTGGTTTGCCTTGGCCGCACTCAGCTCAGACAAAATCAATGGGCATACTTGTAGTATCATCAAGTAAAGTAAAAGGCTAATCCCGGCGATTCGTCAAGAGCCGGGAGGAATCGCCCAAGTCCCAACTCTACCCATCGACTTGGGCCAACGGATCCTTTAGCAATTGTATTATTGACCGGTATTCATCCTCTTGCAGATTTTCGCCGCGAAAGAAATAAACGGCCAATTTCAACGGAGTAAATTGGGCCCCTGGAGACGGCAAGGGAAAGGGCAATTGGTCTGGATCGAGAAAGCCCCGCCGGTGTCCTTGAATGGGATCGACGTATTGCTGTGGCTCAGACCCCAAGATCGCCACGGCGTCCCTATTGGCTCCGGCCCGGAGGATTAGCTGCAGTATTTCAAGATCGGGGTCGCCGCAGGGCCGGTGGACCGAGACCCATTCCAGGGCTGCCCAAACAGCTGCATGCAGGACCGTACACCTAGTAAAACCCCACCGCCTTGCCTCCGCGTTGACATCGGCGCCGGCGGCCAGCAAGGCCTGCACGGCTTCCAAGGCGCCGACCTCGACGGCGCAGTGCAGGGCCGTGGCCCCGGTGGTATCACGGCTGTCCACCGGCAAGCCGGCCTTAAGCAAGGACTCCAAGCCCGGGACAAAATTGTCGGCGGCCGCCCGGTGCAGCAAAGTCTGCCCCCAAAGGTCAAATCCTCCGACATCGGCACCGGCGGCCAACAGGGCCATAAACGAGTCCCATAGACGCTCCTGGCCGGCCCACTGAATAGCCCGGCACTCCTTGCCGCCAATAAAGCGCACCCCGTCGATATCCGCCCCGTAGGCCAACAGGGCGGCGATCATATCGGGCCGCCTTTGCGCAGTGGCCTGCAGCAAAGGACTACTGGAATCTTTGTCGCCGTCGCCGCCAAAAGTCCATACGGCGTTGGCATCGGCGCCGGCTTCCAAATAGCCCACCACCGTATTAAGGTCCCCTTGTTGGTCAATGGCCTGGCGCAAATTCTCAGGGGACGGGCCCCCGATATCCAGGTGCCAATGGAGGGGATTGAAATTATAGCCGCTGTAGCGCCGGGTGCCGTGGAATATATCGGCCGTCCATGGACGCAAGGGATGGCGCACGAACGATGCGTAGTCCACCCGGATATCGGGCTCTGTTGCAGCGCCGCAGAGTATACTCTGACGCTGATAATAGCCCCACCCCCGGTACATATCCCAGGCCATGCGCTCGACATACCAAGCCCGACCTACCCCCCACCCCACCCACAAGGCCGGCACCAGCAATGTGCCCAATAACACCCCCAGCCGCCAGCGGCGCAGTATGTTCTTTACCATCTTCAAAGCCCGAAGAGGCACCAGGCACCGCCGCCGTTATTTTTCGTTCCCCCAATCCTCCTGCTGCTGCAAGGCGTACAGCGAAGTGTACCCACCCGACCAATCCGGTGGAATCAGACAGGGCCGCGGATCGTGATAGGCCCAGCGCGCCGCCTTGCCGCGCACAATAGCCCCCGAATAGCGCGGGCTGTCTAAGGGGTTGGCCGTATAGGGGAAGGCGTCGGCCGCCGAGTAGATATTGAGCAGCAGCGGCCGGCCCTTGGGCGACAGATTCTTCTTGGAGCCGTGGACAGTACGGCAATTGTGGACGGTGATGGAGCCGGCCGGCCCCGCCATATATTCGACCCGGTCCAGGTCGATCTGCGGCAAATCCTTATCGCCGACACAACCGACCCATTCCCCGGCGGCATTGTATTGGTCGAAGAGCGGCCCTTCGTGACTGCCCGCCACCCCGGCCAAAGGCCCCTGGTCATCGCCAACATCGTAGAGATACGTGCCAATGGTCAAAGGGCTGTAATTGGTGTGTGGCCAGTAGGTGATATCCTGGTGCCACTTGACCTCCTCGCCACCTTGGGACCACTTGAAATTTAATTTCGAGTGGTGGTATTTGACATCCGGCCCCACCAGATCGGCCGCCACGTCGGCCAATACTGACTGGGCGGCAAATTCCCAGTAGGTGGGATGCTGATCCACCGGGCTGGTTAGGCGCCGCAGCCGCGGCTGGTCGGCACTGTGATCGGGCTCCAAATCGAATACCGCATCCGAGCTGCTCAGCCCCCGGCTGCGCTCGACCATTGCGTCGGTGACGGCCAACAACCGCTCTATCCACTCGGGTCCAATTAGACTTTCTACCAGCAGAAAGCCCTTGGCGAAATAGTCCTCGCGCTGCGCCTGGGTAAGGATTTTGGGCGGGTTTTCCAATACTTGCTCGGGCGTCATACTTGCCTCTCCTGTTTGCCGACGGCTCCTCGCCTACTCCACCGCCGCCACTTTGACCCGCTTGCCGCTGGCCACTGATTTTTCCAGGGCTTGCAACACCGCCACCGGGCCCAACATGGTCTGCACCGTCTCCTTGGTCTTGCCGGTGCGGAACATGCTGCAAAATTCGCGGATGCCGGTCAAATACGAACTCTCGTCCGAAGTAATGGCCTGGTCCAACCGCCCCTTTTCACCAATCGCGCTAAGGTGGAAGGCCGCCCGGACACCCCCGCCCACCAAGTTCATACAGATCTGGGTGCCGTCGGCGTAGCTGAGCAGGGCGGAGTGGTTTTTCTTGGTGCCTTTCACCACCTGGGCCCAGCGCACATTGTAGCCGGCAACCCGCAAGACCATATCGACCTGGTGGATGCCGTAGAAAAAGATACCGCCCCACTTCGAGTGGATATCGCAGGGACCGGTGGCCACTAAAGCTTGCAAGGGCCCCAATTTGCCCGCCGCACTCTTAAAGGCTTTGAACGAGGCCTGTTTGGGCAGGGTCGAAAAGGAGCAAACCGGCACCCCCAGTTCCGCCGCCCGGGCGAGGAATTTGCGCCCTTCGGTGAGACGGTAGCAAAAGGGCTTATCGACGAATAGAGGTATTTTCTCCTCTAATAAAGGTGCCACCGCCGGCAGGTGAAATTTGCCGTGCCGGTGATCCACCACCGCGGCATCGACCTGACCGATCAGGTCTGTCGGGTCTTTCACGATGGTCTCGATCTGGCCTTTCTCCGCCGCTTCGCGGGCAAACTTTGCACTCTCGCCCCAGACGTGGGTCACCTTGGCGCCGCGGACTTTCTTATCAATATTGATGACCTTGGCAATGGCCGCAGTATGGCTGTTCTCGGCTCCGACAATTCCAATATTCATGTTAATTCTCCTCGCCAAAATTCCACAGGCGTTTTACGGTTTTGCCCAGGACCCATTCCAGGTCGTCGGGACTGATGAATTTCATTTCGTCGCGCACCGAGGTCAGAGCCTGGTCGTAGCGCGCCTTGGACAGGCAGACCGGCCAATCCGTGCCCCACATGATGCGCTGAGCCCCGTAGGTCTGGTAGACGTCTTTTACCAGGGAGTGGGTATCGCGCCAGGGGTATTCCTCACCGGAAATGCTCCAGGTATGGCTAATTTTTACGTAGGTGCGGGGAAAGCGAGCCGTATCCAGGAGAATTTTTCGTCTTTCGACGTCGTCTACATGGACATCGGACATATGGTCAATACAGAGATCGACATCGGGGTATTTTTCCAACAACGGGGCCAAATCGAGCAATCTCGACGCCCGGGTCAACAACAAGATGGGCACACCCAATTCCTGGGCCCGGGCGAAAATGGGCGGCATCAACGGCCCGGCAAACCAATCGCCCGCCGCTTCGGCCGAAGGGCTGAGGCGAAAGCCGTGGATACCGTGGTCTTCTTTCCACATGCTCATATGGTCGGGCGCCGCCGGGTCCTCGGGATTAATACGGCCGACGGCCATAAATTTATCGGGGTATTTTTTAATTACGTGGGCGATGTACGAATTATCCCAGCGGAAGTGGATCACCTGTACCAATACGGTCTTGTCGACACCGTTGGCGGCCATATTCTCCAACAGCATCTCGGCGTTGAAATCCTCTTTCGGCGGATTGGTATTTTCGGCCGGCCAGGGAAAGGCCGGGTCGTTGGCCCAGACGTGGACATGGGGGTCTATAATCTGCACAGGGGCTATCCTTTCTCAGGTTGATTGGCGGTTCTACATCGGTCCTGCGCCTGATATAATGCAAAAAAGCCCAGGGGCCGTCCAGACAGGTGAATTATTGGCCTTAGCCGTACCCGGTCGGCTCCACTTGACGGGTGTTTTTTTCTGCCTATCATTCCCTATTATATATGTGCACAGAGCGCCGGCACCAGCCCCTTCGGCATGGGGCACCCGACACTCGTTCCCCAGGTCTGGCCCATGCAGCAACTCAACTTCAGCCTCGACAATATCGCCGCCGGCCAAGGTCTGCCCATCGCCCTGACTGGCATGAGCATCGTCTTTATCGCGCTATTCCTGCTGTGCGGTTTTATCGTCCTGCTGCCGCGTCTGGTGCGCTTACTTGAGCCCTATTTTCCCACCGAGCAAGAGCCCGCCGAGCAAGAGCATGCCACCCCCGCGCCCGACCCGGCCACTGTAGCCGCCATTGCCGCCGCCGTCCATGCCCGGGGCCAGGGCTCATGACTATCCTGTTCGAATTTCTCCAGACCACCGGCCTGGCCAATATTACCTGGGGCAACGCCGCCATGATCGCCATTGGCGCCGTCTTTATCGCCCTGGCCATCATCAAGGATTACGAGCCGCTTCTACTGCTGCCCATTGGCTTTGGCTGCATTGTCGGCAATATCCCGCCTATCGAAGGGATGACCCTGTCGGTCTACGACCAAGGCAGCGTCCTGAACTATATCTACTTCGGGGTAAGTCAGGGTATTTTCCCGCCGCTTATATTTCTCGGCATTGGCGCCATGACCGACTTTTCGGCGCTGTTGTCCAACCCCCGGCTGGTCTTGTTGGGAGCCGCAGCCCAGATCGGCATTTTCCTCACTTTTATCGGCGCCCTTTACCTGGGCTTCACCCCCACCGAATCGGGTGCCATTGGCATTATTGGCGGGGCCGACGGGCCCACCGCTATCTTTTTATCGGCCAAGTTGGCGCCGCATTTATTGGGCGCCATCGCCATTGCCGCCTATTCGTATATGGCCCTGGTCCCAGTCATTCAACCGCCAATCATGAAATTGCTCACCAGCCGCCAGGAGCGCCTCATCCGCATGGCACCGCCGCGGCTGGTTTCCCAACGGGAAAAAATCATCTTTCCCATTGGCGCCTTCCTGATCACCGCCCTGATCGCCCCCGGTTCCATCACCTTGTTGGGCATGCTGTGCCTGGGCAATCTGCTCAAAGAGAGCGGCGTCACCGAGCGCCTGGCCAATTCGGCCCGCAACGCCCTCATCGATATTGTCACCATCCTACTCGGTTTTTCAGTGGGGGCCAGCACCCAGGCGCAGACGTTTTTGGTGCCCCAATCGCTGCTCATCTTTGGCCTGGGCGCCCTCTCCTTTGCCGTGGCCACGGCCGGCGGCGTACTCTTCGCCAAATTCATGAACCTTTTCCTGCGCGACAAAATCAACCCCCTGGTCGGGGCCGCCGGGGTCTCGGCGGTGCCCGATTCGGCCCGCGTCGTGCAGATGGTGGGCCACCAGGAGGACCCGCAAAACCACCTGCTGATGCACGCCATGGCCCCCAATGTGGCCGGGGTCATCGGCTCGGCCGTGGGCGCCGGCATCCTGTGGGCCGTATTGGTGGGATGAGATTAAGCACAGAAAGCCCCCATCCATGAGCAAGAAAAAAGTCACCTTTATGTGCACGGCCTTCCGCGACGGCTTCCAGTCGGTATACGGGGCCCGGGTCCTGACCGCGGATTTCCTCCCCGCCCTGGAAGCGGCCCACCATGCCGGCATCGACTATTTTGAGGCCGGCGGCGGGGCCCGCTTCCAATCGCTGTATTTCTATTGCCAGGAAGACGCCTTTGCCATGATGGACGCCTTCCGCCAGACGGTGGGTCCCCAGGCCAACCTGCAGACCCTGTCCCGGGGGGTCAACGTCGTCGGCTTGGAATCCCAGTCCAGCGATATTATCCGCCTGCACGCCGACTTGTTCAAAAAGCACGGCATGACCACTATCCGCAATTTTGACGCCCTCAACGATGTCGAGAATTTGATCCACTCGGGCCGCTGTATTGTCGAAGCCGGCCTCAAGCACCAGGTCTGCGTCACCTTGATGGAATTGCCCCCGGGTTGCAGCGGCGCCCACGACGCCGACTTTTACGAGAGCACCCTGCGGCAGATCCTAGACGCCGAAATTCCCTTTGATTCGGTGTGCTTCAAAGACGCTTCTGGGACCTCAGTACCCGCCACCGTGTACGATACGGTGCAGCGGGCCCGGCGGTTATTGCCCGAGGGCACCTTTATCCACTTCCACACCCACGAAACCGCCGGCATTGGCGTTTCCGCCAACCGCGCCGCCTTAGACGCGGGGGCCGATGCCATCGATCTGTCGCTGGCCCCTTGTTCGGGCGGTACCTGCCAGCCGGACCTGCTGGTGATGTGGCACGCCCTGCGCGGCAGCGACTACGATCTAGACATTGATATCGACAAAATCCGCGATGCCGAGGAAGTCTTTAAAGAGTGCATGGCCGACTATTTCCTGCCTCCCGAGGCCATCGCCGTGGAGCCCCTTATTCCCTGGAGCCCAATGCCCGGGGGTGCCCTCACCGCCAATACCCAAATGCTGCGCGACAACGGCATTATGGACCGCTACCCGGAAATGATTCGCGCCATGGGCGAGGTGGTTGAGCGCGGCGGCTTTGGCACCTCGGTGACCCCGGTTTCGCAATTCTATTTCCAGCAGGCCTTCAACAACGTCATGTTCGGGCCCTGGGAGCGCATTGCCGAGCCCTACGGCCAGATGGTGCTGGGCTACTTCGGCAAAACGCCTGTGCCGCCCGACCCGGAAATCGTCGCCATCGCCGCCCAGCAATTGGACTTGCAGCCCACCACCCAAGCGCCGCTGGAGCGCAACGACGCCGACCCCACCAAAGGCGCCGAAGCGGCTCGGGCTCAATTGCAGGAAGCCGGCCTGGAAATCACCGACGAAAATATTTTTATCGCCGCCACCTGCGGGGCCAAAGGCCTCGATTTTTTGCGCGGCGACGGCGAATTAGGGGTGCGTAAAATTGAGCCTGAAGCCACGGGCCCAGTCGCTGCGGAGGGACCGGCTTCCTATACCGCCACTATCGACGGCAAAACCTACGCCCTCACCGTAGACGGCGACCAGGTGACAGTGGACGGCAAACCTTTCCAGGTAGATCTGCGCGCCGCCCAGGTCGGGGCCCCGGGCGATACGCCCCCTCCCACGGCTACCGGCACTCCGGTGCTAGCGCAAATGCCCGGCAAGGTCCTAAGCGTTTTGGTCCAACCCGGCGCCCATGTCCAGGCCGATCAGGTGCTGCTGGTTATCGAGGCGATGAAAATGGAAGTAAAGATCAACGCCCCGGCCGCCGGCACCGTGCAAGCGGTAAGCGTAGCGGTTGGCGACCAGGTGGCAACCGGGCAGGAATTGGCGACCATCGTTTAAGGCCCGTTGCCAGGGTGACCCGCTGCGGCTACCGCTACGCCCCCCGGATAAAACCGGCGACGGCTTGGATGTGCGGGTGCTGATGGAGCGCTTGCCGGCCCAGGCGACCAGCATTGAAGAGACGGGCTGGTCCCGGGTACCGACCGGGCGTGACTGAAGCTGGCCCCTGCTGGACTGCGCAGCCCTCCCTTTGACCCAACGGGCGGAATTTTCTTTTTTGCCTATCTATGAGAATTTGTCAACCGAAAGCAAATATATCATAACCTGTTTGGATAACCGTCATATTGAGGGTAATATCCAAACGAGTTTGGGTAATGCTCTATTATGGGGTAATATCCAAACTGGTTTGGATATCGAGTAGTTATGGGCAATGCAAAAAGAGGCAGCGTATAATACGCCGCCTCCGCACCAGTCCAGTCTATATTCACAATTCACTTGACCGCTTAGAATAACATCAATACTCCATTGTCAGTGCTTTTGGTCAATTCTATGATAGATTCTACGGCGTTCCGCAAAATACGCTCAATATCACGAGTAGAACAATTGCCCTTCGCCCAACTGGCTGCGCCGGTTCAGGGCCAGGAGAACCGTTAAAGGAACATGGTACGATGGTGCGTCATCTCTAATTTTTAGCATTTTGATCGATAGGCAGCTGTAATTTATATAGAGAAAGGACCGGCCAATGGCTGACCTACAAACAATCGTGCAAAAGCACCTTGATGACTTGGTTAATCGCGGCGAGGAGTCAGGACTGCAGTGTGCTATCTACCTTGACGGCAGATTAGAAGTTGACGCCGTGGCGGGTACTGTTGACGGGCAGTCCGACACGCCTATCCAGCCCGACCATCTGTGTACCGTTTTTAGTACCTCAAAGGGCATCGCGGCCACGGCCGTCCATATCCTAGCGGAGCGTGGACGTGTCGAATATGAAGCGCCCGTAGCGCACTACTGGCCGGAGTTCGGAGTCGAGGGCAAACAGTCCGTCACGGTGATTCAGGCACTCAACCACCTCGCTGGCATACCGCAGGTACCGCATGTCGACGATTTACCCCACCCTGAATTATGGTACGACCTGGATCGCGTCGTAGCTGAGACCGCGAAGCTGGCACCGATGTTCGAGCCCGGAGAGACAGCCTGCTACCACGCTCTGACCTTTGGCTGGATCCTTTCGGGACTCGTCCAGCGCGTCGATGGGCGCACCCTTGGTGCGTTTATCCGAGACGAGATCGCTGCGCCACTCGGTATTCTCGGCGACATGTTCTTGGGAACACCTGCGAGTGAACACGATCGCCTGACCGCGCTACACTTGCCGCCGGACTCACATGGAGATCAGGACGTCGTGGATCCGGAATCGCTGGTAGGTAAGATATGGCCTGAGACGGCACTTGCCCTGGATCTCATCTTCAACAGCACTTCCGTTCGGGAGGCGGAGGTCGCAGCGGCCAACGTCAGCACGTCGGCACGCGCCCTCGCCCGCATGTACGGGTCGCTCGTGTCCGAAATCGATGGTGTCCGACTCATTTCAGAGTCCCACCTTTCGCGGGTCCTCGCCCTGCAAAGCGATCGGGTAGATCAGTTGCTCGGGACTGATGGCGAGACCCTGACGCCGCGAGTTGGCGGGTACCATGCCAACACAATGGAAGAAACGAACAGCCACTTCTATTGGGGGACTGGTTATCGGGCTTTCGGCCATTCCGGCGCCGGGGGATCATGTGGCTTGGCGGATCCCGACCTAAAGTTGGGGTTCGGCTACACGAAAACGAGGCTGGCCGACACGTCTTTCCGGCCGTTGATTCGCAAAATCTGCGAAGCATTAGCATAATGCTACGTGACTTCCCACGTCCTTTAACACTGTGGTTTTGCGCTGCGCGGCATACGCCGCTTGACCCTTCCGGGTCGCAGTTATGGCCATGCATAGAAACTGATAGAGATCCAGGAAATTCAAGATGATTGTAGAGAAATCCTTCCAAACTGAATCAGGCACACTGAACTACGCAGAAGGTTCAAATTCGGGACCACCGCTTGTCCTCCTCCATGGGATCACTGCCGATTGGAACAGTTTCATGCCTCTATTTGCGACGTTGAGTCAACGCTGGCACATTTATGCGCCTGATTTTCGCGGCCATGGAAAATCATCCTCCGTGCCAGGACAGTATCGGCTCGTGGATTATGCTGAAGATATCACTCAGTTTATCAGATCCACTTTCGATAAACCGCCGGCGATCTTCGGCCATTCTCTTGGAGGCATGGTCGGCATCTTAGTAGCTGCCCATCATCCAGAGTTAGCTCGCGCCCTTATTGTCGGTGACTCTTTGCTGTATAAAGAAACGCTGTCGGAATTCCAGCCCAATTCAATTGAAGAACAGCAGAATATAATTCGTTCCATTTCTTCTGTAGATGAAATGGCAGAAGCCATTAGTACACGAGAGCCTACTCAGTCCGGGGCATGGCACAGATATGTAGCAAACTCCTACACTAATTTAGATGCGGATATCCTGGAGCTTTTTTGTGATTTCGGCGAAGAATATGACTGTGCCTCGTTATTTCCGAAGATTATATGTCCGGTTTTATTGTTGCAATCAGCTCTCCTAACAGATGAAGATGTTGAGAAAGCAATAGCCCAGTTGTCCAAAGGATATTTTGCAAAATTCGATGGAATGGGTCATGAACTACATTTAGAACCAGGTGGTTACCAGGTAGTCACCGAGATATGTCTATTTCTTGAGTCGCTACGTTGATCCTCACAGTACGCCGGTATACTCTTGAATTGCACAGCCCATAACATCCCATTGACGCAGCGCCGCCATGCGGCGGCTTGGCCTTCGGCACCCTGGCATGCGCCAGGGTCGTCAACGGGAGAACCGTTATACGCCAGCAGGATAAAACTCATAGACACGCAAAATCAGCGAAGTTGAAAAAGAGAATACATCAAGGAAAAAGAAATGGATCCTGCACCTGTTTTAGGCGGCACTATTCCTATGATTCCGGCCGGAGAGGACATTGAGCAGACGATCACGTTTTACCAACTCTTAGGTTTTGAGGTGGTCTTTAGCATGGATGATCCTATCACTCTGGCTCGTATCAGGCGCGGACAAGCTCAAATTCTCCTTCAGCGTAATGACAACCTAACCGTTGCCCAGGAAACCGTATATCGTATCCCTGTATTGAAAAATATTGACGTCCTTTACCAATCCTATCAAGACCTCGATATATGGACCCAAGACGATTTTCCTAGGCTTGTAGACCTAGAGATGAAATCGTGGGGGCTCCAGGAATTCCATGTACTAGATCCAAATCGGGTGTTGGCTGTATTTTACGAACCGTCTGAATAGCGCGCCCTTTCACGAAAAGCACATTTGGCTTATTAAGACTGGGATGAGGGCTCGAAATTCAAAGGTAGAGACATACTTATAATTTCACTGAGTAGAGATTTGCCAGCGTATAACACGACACCCCTGCCTCCGCGCCTTCGGCGCTTCGTGCAAACCTGCTTCGCAGGTTCAGGGGTGCCGGGGCCGTTATCTGTAACCCAATTTGAGGTTTCATGCGCAAAAATTCGGCCATTCTGGATAAACGCCAAAAGATTGCTCGTCACATTAATGAAAAATTCGATTCTGTTCCAGGTGTTCAGGTTGTCTATGTGCTTGGGTCTGTCGCCAGTGGCTGGGCCGATGAACAATCCGATGTCGATATAACTATAGTATGTTCAGATTCGATAATCGACCTCTCCACACGTGAATCAATCTTATCAGATATAGGAGAAGATTGGACTTTTCAAGACCCTGAGTTGGATAATCCAATATGGGCGCAATGCGATTCGGATGGTATCGTCGATGGAATATTGGTCAGTGTTCATTACCAAACCTCTTCTTTTATCCAGCATATCCTAAATGAAGTTCTCGATCATGGAGCCATCACAACAGAGCAATGTCCTTTTCGCCCTTATACATTGGTCGGCTTGTTACAAAGAGCTTGGATATTACGAGATGATGAGAAGATTTTTAGCACATGGTTGGTTCGATCTGAACGATTTCCCCACGTCTTGAAAGTCAATATTCTGAATCATTTTATCCCAATACTGCGTGAAAACGTAGTCGAACTCGTTTCAAATGCAGAGCGCAATATGGGGCCTTCTAATTTCCTATTTTTTCTTACTCGTGCAGTCGATGCCTTAATCAGCATACTCTATGCTTTGAATGAAGTTTTTGATCCTGCAGATCGGCGAGCAGAACAAACCGTCTGGCCCGAATTACGAAACGTTCCTTCTAATTTTATGGTGCGATTAAATTCTGTATTAGAAGGTCCATTTAACACATCGACTCGTATAGAGCAGGCACATGAATTTTCTTTATTGACGGATGAAACATTGGAAATAGCGAGTAGCCTGAAGGAATGAGAAAGTATGGGCTACAGATAACATCGGTTTTACGCTGCGCCGCATTCGCGGCTTGGGGCTACGCCCACATGGGCCTTTTGTCACAGCGCTTGCCTTTGGCAACCGCCGCGCCAATCCCTATACGGGAGCAGGCCCACGCCGTAAAGCCGAAAACCGTTAGATACTGTCTTTCATGTCAAGCTCCTTATTGATGGGATTTGGTAAAACTTGCTTCCGACGAAATCTTGGTCATACCGAATCATACCCCAAATAGAGCGCAGCAATTTGCGCATGACGGCGACAATGGCCTGCATTTTCTTTTTGCCTTTGGCCAGCAATTTCTGATAAAAAGCTTGGATGTGGGGCTCATATCGCGAGGCGACCAAGGCCGGAAAATAGAGCGCATGCCGTAAATACTTGTTGCCCATACGCGAGATAAACCGAGGCTTATCGACAGAGGTCCCCGACTCTTTGGTGCGTGGATCCAAGCCGGCTTGAGCTACCCATTGCTCGGGGGCCAAGCCCTCGGGCAAGGCCATCACTTCGGCCAAAATCCGCATGGCACTCAGCTCAGCGATCCCTTTGATGGTCAGCAACCGCTCAAAGGGTTGACGGAGCACGGCATGCTGCTGGATCAGAGCTAAACCCTCCTGCTCCAGCGTCTCGATAGAGGTTTGTAAATAGGCGCAATGGGCTTCGATATTAGCGGCTGTACTGGCGGTGTCCGTAGGGCGATAGCTATAAGCGTGTTGGCGATTCAATTCCTGATTGAGCATCACTTTGAGTTGGCCGATTCGTCGCATAAGCGCCTGTAAACGTAGGGTTTCGGCACGGGGTGGTTGCCAAGGCGTAAAGGGCATTTGCACCCCAAAACGTCGAATAATTTCGGCATCGGCCTGGTCGGTTTTAGCTCGTTGCATGAGCGCCTGGGCAAAGGACTTAATCGCCCGTGGATTGGCTACCATGACCGTCGTTTTCTTATGGGCATGGAGCGCCAGAGCTACCGGCAGACTATACAGCCCGGTCGCTTCGAGGCAGCACTGGGCCCGCCGATCGCCCCGTGTCGCCCACCCGATGAGTCGGGCATGGCCGGTCGCATCGTTGCTAAATTCGGTCTGAAGAAGCTGACCACGAGCCCCTAATCGGGCCGCATGTAACGTCGTGGCACTCACATCGATGCCAATATGATTTATCGAGGACATGGGGATCTCCTGATGTATATTGGATGCTGGTTGCCCGCCTTCGTCCGCGCCGGCCGTGCTTGTATAGATACAGACTCGCGAGGTCTCGGATACTGTTCGGTCTGGACGGCGGAGGCGGGGGGCCATTCTAACGGACGAGGTCATAATGCCTCTAAGAGAATGCGGCCTCCCCAGCGGAAATAAACGAGGCTTAAAGATACCCAAACCCGATTACATCAGGACAAATCGCAAGATACAAGATGAAATAGAAAAAGTAAAATCAGATCCTTGCAGTATATCTCCAGAATACCAAGAGCTATACTGCATTTTTGAAGTGTAATCAGTAGTTATCGCACAGAGTGATAAACGTCAAGTATTTTTCCCGGATAGCGACAATTAAAATGCCCGGATTAAGGGGTTTGTTTGGTTGAGGAGGTTGTTTTCATCGACGCGGTTTTTTTCTGTTGGGATTGTTCGAGCCGATAACTGGGTAGGTTCATCTCCAAAATGACGCAATGATGGATCAGTCGGTCGATGGCGGCGGCCGTAGTCATGGGATCTTTGAAGATGGTGTCCCATTGCGAAAAGGGTAAATTGCTGGTGATCAGGACACTGCCCCGCTCGTAGCGATGGGCCAGCAAAGCAAACAGGACCTCCATTTCCTCGCGGCTGTGTTGGACGTAGCCGATATCGTCGAGGATGAGGCCGTCATATTTGCTCCAGCGTTTCAACAGCCGCGGCAGGGTTAGCTCACGCTTGGCCAGCAGTAATTCTTGCACCAACAGGTTACAGGGCATGAAGAGGATCTGTCGACCCTGGTGGATCAATTCTTGGGCCAGGGCACAGAGGACATGGGTTTTGCCCGAGCCCGGATTGCCAAAGGCCAATACGTTTTCGCCCCGGTCCAAAAACGAGCCCTCCAGCAAGGTGGTCAGCTGGGCCTTGAGTTTTTTGGGCAGTCGAGTCCGCTCCAAGGTCTGCAAGTTTTTTTCCAGCGGTAGTTTGGATTGCCGCAGGTAACGCTGGATGCGATGGTGGCGTCGGGTCTCGCTTTCGCGCCGGATCACTTCCAACAGGTAGCTTTCGTAGGCCAAGTCTTCCTGTCGAGCCTGGTCGGCCGTCTCCCCGTAGCAGGCCCGCACGGTGGGCAGCCGCAAGGTTTTGAGCAGGTCGGTCAATTCGGTTTTCAACGGCGTCGATAGGCTCATGCCTCCACCTCCAGCAGACCGTCATAAACGGTCAGATCCACGGGGGCAATCACGATCGGAGGGGGCGTTAAGGATGGGACCGAAGCGGTGAGTTGGGCCTCAATGGTGGCCTCGGTAAACCGCTGAGCATGCCCCAATACGGCTTCGAGGGCTTGCTCGACCGGGGTTTCCCCGTGGTGCACGGCCAGGTGGAGGATCGATAGATACGCCTGATCGGCCTGGCGAGGAGGATGGTCGCGGCGCAAGGCATCGTAGGCCATGCGAAATCGACTGGAGGGAAACAAGGCGGCCCGGTAACGATAGTTTTCGAAGGCGCCCGGTTTGCGCACCAGCCCGTCAATCAGATGCCGGTATTGGATCAGCGCTTGGCCCTGCCCCCGCAGCCGAGGCATCGTCTCGATCCGCCGACGGGTATACCAGATTTCCACGTGCTCAGCATGGAGGTGGACCTCGACGGTTTCGCCGATGAGGCGACTGTCCACCGAGTAGACATTGCGGCTGACCCGGATGGTCGAGGAGGGGCCGACCTTGACCTGCCAGCGTTTGCTGGAGTCCAAGCGCTGGGCCGGCAAGGGGCGCAACTGCGCCCGCTCTTCGGTCAGGCGCGCCTGCCGGGGCGCATTGAGCTGGGCAAATACTTGGCGTAGAAACGTGGCATAGGCGGCCCGATCCTCAAAATCGCGGTGGCCCCTCAGCAACAACGACTGCTCAAGGGCTTGTTTCAAGCGATAATGCCGCTGCTCGACATCGCCATTTTCATGCGGACTGGCTGCCTGGATCAACCGGCCCTCCAGGCCATAGTGCCGCAACAGGGCCGCATAGCGGGCGGTAAAGATCCGCTGGCGCGGTTGGGGCGGCGTAGCCGCGGTCAGTCGGTCCGTCTGATGCTGGTGTGGCACCCCACCCAACGCCCATAAGGCCTGCTGCAACCCCGTGCTGAGACTCTCGAAGCTCTCCGAAAAACAGATCATGCCTGTTTCCCAATTGGAATAGGGCAGCACAAAATGATACAGCAGATGCTCAAAGGGCTGACCGGCCAAGGTAATGCTCAACGAGCTCATATGGGTGAAATCCGACTGAGCCAATTGACCCGGCCTATGGACCTGGGGGAAAAATACCTCTTTGGGCGGGCCCTGGGTGGCGCGCCAGACTTTGATCCGGCGCTGCAGCGTGCGCAGTTGCCCCTCGCTAAAGTGTCCAGGATACTGCCGTTGCAGCTGGGTAAAGAGGGTTTTGGCCTGCAGCCCGGGATTGACCGCCAGAGCGGCGGCCACCTCATCCCATACCTGGGCAAACGGGTCGGGCCGGGTCCGCCAGGTGTGCGGGCGTCGGGCTTGGCTGGGTACTTGGCCACTATCTCGATACTTACGGGCGGTTTTCTCGTCCATCCCGGCTTGCGCGGCCGCCACACCCAAGGGCCGCTGCTGGCTCAGTTGTTTCATCAGTCGTCTCACTTGTTGATCCGTAACCATCCAGACCTCCTTGAAAGGATCTCTGGCTAGGATACGGAGGGGCGATGAAACCGGGAATTCTAATGGTCGTCAGCTGGATTTATAAATGTCGTTAATCACACAGAGCGAGTTCGCTGCTACGAGACCGGGACTAGGAGGAAGGCTATGATTCGGGAGTTGTACAAGGTCTGCGAGGCTCTCGCGGTTCGGTACCCCGGCAACCGCGATCCCTTCCATACACTGGCAAGGCTCATGGAGGAATCCGGTGAACTCGCGGAACATGTACATATCAGGGAGGGATCCCAGAGCAAGCGGGCAAAGGGTTGCACATCAACCGACGCGGAGCTAGCGGGAGAGGTTTACAATGTCCTCACCGCCGTTCTGGATATCGCACGACACTACGGGATTCAAAGCGCTCTCGAAGAGAGGATTCGCGAAGGATACGAGCGCGCTGTAAACGAAGGCCTCGTAGATCCCATCTCAGATTAAGTTGGGATCTACGCGGTTTTGTGTGGGTTGATATCGGCATTTCTGGGTAGTGGTGGAGGAAAAGCGGCAACGATTTTCAGCTTGAGATAGTCTTCATCTCGATAGCCATAGGCCCTTCGTTGTAGGACCCGAATTTTGTTGTTGATCCCTTCGACCAATCCAAGGCTGACTTTATTGTCTGGGTGACAATAGGAGGCAATGCCCTCCCAATGGGCTTCAATCAATTCGGCAAATTTCCGATAGGGCTCCAACCGCTGCCATTTCAGGCTGTCTTTCCAACGCTCGAAAAAAGCGCGTGCGCCCCGTTCGGTGCGGTAGTCCCAGAGTTGCCCAAAGCGTTCCTTGAGGACACAGGCCGTGTTCAGACGCCGGTTGGCCTGGAGCAATTTTTTCAGCGCGGGTCTTCCATCCAGATTCAAGTTTTCGCGTCGAGAGAGCAAGGTATACCGCTGGCCTTTGATGTATCGCCTATCCTTGCCAGTGAGTCGTTTATACTCACGGCGTCGGACTTCATCCAAAGCCTTTGAGAGATGACGCATGATATGGAATTTGTCGAAAATGATGCGGGCCCTGGGCGCGTTCTTTCGTACCGAATTTCTAAACGCCTTCCACATATCCATAGCCGCCAACTCAATACGGGCGCTCTTTTTTTCGCCCACCGCCTGGAAAAACAAGTCAATATCAGCCTCTTTACGGCCTTGGCCCCCTACCCAAATAGGACGCCCTCGTTCCAGATCGCTGACGATGACCCGGTAGTTATGTCCTTTGCGGATGGCGATCTCATCAATGCCAATAGCCCGGGGGGCAGGCTGTCCTGCCAACTCGATTTGTTTTTGCATGTAAAGCGTGTCCAGCGCTTTCACCGTGCTGTGGTGCAAGCGTTCCATCTCGGCGACACGTTGGTTGGGCATATCCCGGCACAATCTGCCCACATGCCTAGCAAAGCGTTGCGTATAGCGCGGATTCTTTGCCAACCAGTCAAGATGTTCTACATGCACGCCGTGGCACCTTGGACAATGAACCCGCCAGCGTTTGAATTCCAGATAGATGCGCCAGCCGGCCACCGAGAGATCCCGTATTCGCAGGACCTTTTGGTCATAACGGCCCCGGCAACGATGCCCACACTGCAAACAGGTAGCTGTTTTTTTCGCCGCTTGAGTTGGATGACGCAAGCATACCGGTCACCAAACACACCCATCAATTTCGACGAGGGAGTAAAACCGGGAAAGGCAAAGAGGGATCGGATCGACGTAGGAGTTTCCATCGCGTTTACCTAACTGAAAAATAAAACCGTTTCTTCCTGTCACACTATGGGTAAATCTACTACTATTTCAGGATAATGCATTGACTCATTACGGGTTTTTACCCACACGTTTCCGCGTAGACCCTTAAGTTGGAAGCTCGCATGGCTCCCGGCCGACAGTCTCAATTGCTACTCGCAGTCGCCTTCTGGTGATTCACCTTTCCCGTTCGCTGCTTCGAGGTCGGGCGTGCATCGTGTCATTGGCTCAACACTGCGTTATCGATTGGGAAGTGTGGGGAGTGGAGATGGTCGTTGAACGTGGCAGTGGGCTGGCACGTTGCTCTGCTCTACGCCTGTGAGCATCTTAGGCGTTTCCAATAAAAAAGTCGTTCCATAGGGGCGGTTGGGTTATCTTGGGTTCCCCCAACCAGGAGAATCGCCCATGGGACTGAGTGAAGCCGAGAAAGTTACCTATATCGAAACGGCACAGGTGCTCAAAGGCAGCGACCGTCGGCAGTTTATGGCCCGGGTGGTCAAGAGTCTGGGTCCGGGAGGGCAGCGTCGGGCCGAAGCGGTGCTGGGTTGGAATCGCCAGACCATCCGCAAAGGGATGCACGAATTGGAGAGCGGCCTTCGGTGCGTGGACGCCTATTGGGCCCGAGGACGCAAACCGGCCGAAGCCCATCTGCCCCACCTGCTGGAAGATATTCAAGCGATTGCGGGGGGGCAAAGCCAAACCGATCCGACCTTTGAGACCACCCGGCTGTATACGCGCTTGAGTGCGGCCCAGGTCCGCCAGCAACTTATCGAGCAGAAAGGCTACCGGGAGGAGAGCTTGCCGACGGAAGAAACGATCCGGGTGAAACTCAATCACTTGGGCTACCACTTACGCAAGGTGCGCAAGAGCCAGCCGAAAAAAGATCCCCCAAACCGATGCCATCTTCGATCAGTTAGCCCAGATCCATGCCGAAGCGGCCCAGGATGAGACGGTATTACGCCTGTCATTGGATGCCAAAGCCACCGTGTTGATTGGCCCCTTTTCGAGAGGCGGAAAAGCACGCTTCGAGGTGGCGGCCGCCGATCACGATTTTCACCCAGAGGAGAAGCTAACGCCCTTTGGGATCTTCCTGCCTGATAAGGATGAGCTGAGTCTGTATTTCACCCCCTCTCGGGTGACCAGTGACTTCATCGTGGATTGCCTGGAGGACTTCTGGCGGAAAAATCGGGCGCGCTTCCCCCAGGTCGAAACCTTACTGATCAACCTGGACAATGGACCGGAGAATCACAGTCGGCGCACCCAATTCATGAAGCGGCTCATCGACTTGGTGGATGCCTTTGAGATGACGATTAAGTTGGCCTATTACCCGCCCTATCACAGTAAATACAATCCGATCGAACGGGTCTGGGGAATCCTGGAACAGCACTGGAATGGGCAACTGCTGGATCGAATCGATACGGTCCTCAACTGGGCGCAAACCATGACCTGGAACGGCCAGCATCCGATCGTCCAGTGGGTCGAGAAAACCTATCAGACCGGCCAACGTTTAACCCACAAAGCTATGGCGGCGTTGGAACGGCGATGGGTCCGGTGTCCGGCCTTACCCAAGTGGTTTGTCCACATGGAACCCACGCCGACTTGATGCGGAGTGCTTATTTTTCTGGAAACGCCTTAGTCGACCAACCAACACCACGTACCGCCAAAGGAGCCACCATGACCCGTCCCCGTGTTGCCGCCGTCCTGACGGCGTACTTCCCGCATTCCCATGCCGACGTTATCCTCACCAAGCTCTTGCGAGGACTGCCCACTGACGACGGTCTGCTTGAGCCTTCCATCGACATCGTCTCCATGTACCTGGACCAGGTGCACGAGCACGACATGGCGCATGACATGGCCGCGCAGCATGGTATCGAGATCTATCCCAGCATCGTGCAGGCGTTGACCCTGGGCAGCAAGGAGCTGGCCGTCGACGGCGTCGTCATCATCGCCGAGCACGGTGACTACGCCTGGAATGAGAAGGAGCAGAATCTGTATCCACGCCGGCACTTCTTCGAGCAGGTCGCCGGCGTGTTCGCCACCTCGGGCCGCAGCGTGCCGGTGTTCAGCGACAAGCACCTGTCCTGGAGTTGGGATCACGCCAACTGGATGTACCAGCGGGCGCGAGCCCTCGCCGTGCCCCTGATGACCGGCTCGTCGCTTCCCACCTGTCATCGACAGCCGGCCCTCGAGCTCAACCTGGACACCCCCGTACACGGGGCGTTCGCGCTGGGCTTCGGTGGCCACCTCGACGCCTACGGTTTTCACACGCTGGAGGCGCTGCAATGCATGGTCGAGCGGCGCGCCGGCGGCGAGACCGGCATCGTCGCGGTGCAGTGCCTCGAGGGCGACGATGTCTGGGCCGCGCGCGATCGCGGCGACTGGTCCTGGGAGCTGGGCTCCGCCGCCGCCGAGGCGATGCAGCCAGGGCTCGCCGCCCGCATCGAGGTCGCCTCCACCGACAATGCGGCGCTGTTCCTGCTGGAGTACGCCGACGGCCTCAGGGCGGCGGTATTGTTGGCCAACGGCTACAAGGGGCTGGTCGAGGGCTGGTCCTTCGCCGCCCGTCTCGACAGCGGCGTCGTCGCGACCCACTACCTTGTGGGCGGCGACCCGTACCCGCATTTCAGCTATCAGTGTCTCAACATAGAGCGACTGATCCATGAGTGCGCCGAACCGTACCCGCCGGAGCGCACGCTGCTGACGGGTGGGGCGCTGGAGGCACTGCTCGATTCCAAACACCAGGGCAATGTGCGTGTCGACACCCCGCACCTCGACATCGCCTATCGTTCCTACGAAACGCCGCCGGCTCGGCCCTCGGGCTGCGAGCCGATCGGGGCGGCGAGCCAACCCTTCCACGACCGTCCTCCCGTGTGGGGCGGCTGACTAGGACTACGCATGCATCTCACATCCGAGCAGATCGAAGCCCGACTTGATTGGATTCGGAGGTCGCCGACCGACAACGGCAGCGTCGAAGGCCTGTGCATCCGGCCCAAGCGAGGGTTCACTCGTCGGCGACGGAGCCTTCTCAATCGAAGTAACAAGGAAGAGTGGTGAGGAGTCCGAGCAGCTACCGACACCTCAGTCGTTGCTCGATGAGTTGCCAGTTGGCGAAGATGACGTTCAGCGGAAGTGGGACGCTCTGGCCCGCGACTTCGTTGCAGACATCCGAAGTCAATCTCACGGTGCATACCTCACCTTCAGAGATCGCTGGCGCTATCAGGCGATAGCCGACGCGATACGGAAGGAGTCGGGAACCCGAATTGAGGAGGAGAGCCCGAGTCCATGAGGGTGGCGATAACATAAGATGGACCCGACGGTATTTACGGTAGTCCTGTTTTGGAAAGGTGATTCGCCGGACTGAGATCAAAGACCTGTAACCCAGTCGCTGATTCCGCCCGCGGGTCATCTTTGCGTTAATTCATGTAGAATTTAGGGTTGTCACAACAATGAAGATCCAACTTCATCTAACACATCGTTTTGCGCGACGGTGCATTCGCACCTTGGCCCTGACGGGCAACCCGCTGCGCGGGTTCGCAAATCGTGAACACGATATCTGAAATGGTAAAGAAGAATCTACGACGTTATGACCGTCCACATTCGCCCCTATGTTAAAAGTGACCTTCATGCTGTGCACGCTCTCTATCACGACGTGGTAGTGGGTCGAGTGCCCCACTGCTGGGAGGTTGCCCCTGATACACTGTCTGAGGTAATCTCGTCGCCACCAGGACTGGAATGCGAAGGTGCCGTTCTCACAGAGCAAGTAGTATTTATCGGGCACGACGGTGGAGATATACGTGGCTTCATCCACGCCGGAGTACACAATTCAAAAAACGCTTCAGAAGATTATGGTGTTATCCGCTTCCTCTGCTATAATCGCCACTCATGGATCATAGGTAACACCTTGCTCAGTGCAGCCCATCAGTGGTTGGAGGATCGAGACGTCAAGCGTGTAGCCACCACCCCTAGACCGTGGCGCTACCCATTCTACGGATTCGCCAACTGTCATTTGTCGGATCATCTTGATCATATTCAGAGCTTACTACGCGCGAATGGATACCGAAAGACAGGTGGCGAAGTCTTCCTCGACTGGCTAGACATGGAGCCTGAAGCCCTCCCGACACCCGAGATCGGTGTGGAGCTTCAATGGGTGGAGCCTCGTTTCCCAGGTTGCAAACCACGTTTACGTCTGGATGCCGTATTGGGCAGCGAGTCGGTAGGAGCGTGCGTTCTAAGAAGTGGCAGCGACTTCTCGGACAGTCAAGATGCTGCAGACTTTGTCTATGGCAATGGGCTATGGGTTAACGAGCCATTTCAAGGTAAAGGTTTGGGTAGATTCTTGCTGATTAGAGCACTGATCGAGGCTCGCGCACGAGGCTATCGACACGGAGCTATTAGCACAGGTTCCGAGAACAACCGAGCCTTCGAGCTGTACGCCCACTGTGGGTTCCATGCCGTCGATTGGACGTATGAATTCTCACGAGATCTGTTTTGATCAACCATGGTTATTGGGCAGAGTGGTGGATAGTCGTGAATAATTCCACTACAGATATCACAGCAATGCACGCGGCGTCGCTTACGCTCCTTGGGGCTTCGCCCACCCCGCATGTGCGGGGTCGTGCATTGTGATCACGTTAGAGGCCATGTATTTGATTCGAGAATCACGTGGATAAAGCCAAGAATATACTAAATCTGCTTGGAGAGATTCGAACTATAGGCCAGACCGGTTTGCATTATGCCAAGAATGACCACGATCGAGAGCGCTATCAACGGCTTCTTGATCTGTCCATTCAAGAGTACACGGACCTTTCGGGGCTCACTTCCAAAGACATAGCCGACTTGATTCAAAGAAATCTTGGATTCATCACGCCCAAGGTTGCCGCCTCTGCGAGTCTGTAAATTAGTCTGTGTATCTGGCAATCAGTCCGTATTTTAAGCATTCCAATCGAAAGGATTCTGCTGATGGCCAGCCGTAAAGAGTTGCTGGATGAATTACTCAAAGACGTGAAAACCCAGGACGACTTGCTGGGCAAGAATGGGTTAGTCAAAGACCTAACTAAAGTCCTTTTGGAGCGCGCTCTGGAAGCAGAGCTGACCGAGCATTTAGGCTACGACAAGCATGCGTCCCAAGGGCGGGGCTCGGGCAATTCGCGCAACGGCACCTCGCCCAAAACCCTCAAGACGGGTCAGGGCGATGTGCCCCTGGCCATTCCTCGCGATCGGCAGGGCGATTTCGAGCCCCAGTTGGTGCCCAAAGGCCAACGCCGCACCGGGGTGTTAGACGAGAAAATCATCTCGCTCTACGCCCGGGGCTTGACCGTTTCCGAGATCCAGGGCCACCTGGAAGAGCTCTACGGCACCGAGGTGTCCAAGGGCCTCATCTCCAACGTGACCAACGCGGTGTGGGACGAAGTGACGGCCTGGCAATCTCGGCCGTTGGATCCGGTCTATCCCATCGTCTATTTCGATGCCCTGCAGGTCAAAATCCGCGCCGACGGGAGCGTGGCCAATCAAGCGGTCTACCTGGCCCTGGGCGTCAATATGGAGGGCGAAAAAGAGCTCTTAGGCCTATGGATGGCCCAAAATGAGGGGGCCAAATTCTGGCTGGGCGTGCTCAACGAGCTGAAAAACCGCGGCGTCGAAGACCTCTTTATCGCCTGCATCGATGGCCTGTCGGGCTTTCCCGAGGCGGTGGAAGCGGCTTTCCCCCAGACCCAAGTCCAATTGTGCATCGTCCATATGGTACGTAATTCCTTGCGCTATGTGCCTTGGAAACAACGCAAAGCCGTGGCCGCCGATCTCAAGAAAATCTACCAGGCCGCCACCCTCAAAGAAGCCGAAGCGCAGCTGGAGACCTTTGCCCAAACCTGGGATGCAGACTATCCCACCATCAGCAAAGCCTGGCGCACCCACTGGGCCCATCTGACGCCCTTTTTTGCTTTTCCCAAAGACATCCGTCGAGTCATCTACACCACCAATGCCATCGAGTCGCTCAACAGCACCCTGCGAAAGATCATCAAAACTCGACGCCTCTTTCCCTCCGAGGAAGCCGCCACCAAGTTGCTCTATCTGGCCTTACAAAACATCGCTAAAAAATGGACCAAACCCATCCGAGAGTGGCGAAAAGCCCTCAATCAATTTGCTATCTATTTTGAAGGACGAGTACCTACCCGATAAAACCAGATACACAAAAGAATTGACAGACTCGCCTCTGCCGCCATTTTCTCTGATGAAGGGAAAATACTCCTTATTCGTCGGGGTGATGATAAGAAGTGGAGTGTACCAGCGGGCGCCGGTGAGGTCTACGAAAACGCGCGGCAGTGTGCCGAGCGAGAAGTAATGGAGGAAGTCGGCTTAGAGGTGCAGGCCGGAGAAATTATCGATGTATTCTGTCGACTGGCGGGTTCCTATAATCAAGTTCATACGATGTGGACGGTTATGTTCCATTGTCAGATCGTCGGGGGAGCCCTCGTCACCACAGAGGAAGCTATCGAGGTGGGGTACTTCGATCCGAGGGAAATACCTTCTGCCGAGTGGCATAAGGATGCAGAGGAAAGAATCTGGAAAGCTATGAATTTTTGGCAGACGCGCTTTGGACAAGGGTGAAAATTGCTATAACCAGCAAATTTAGACGTCATCCATTTCATCAGAGACACGGCCACTAACATTGGGTTTGCACCGCGCGGCGTACGCCGCTTGGCCCTCTGGGCAACCTTCCGCTTCGCTACAGGTTCGCAAACCCACAGACGTTAGATGTCATGTAAAAGGATAAGCATTGCAGAAATCCGACGATGTAACACGTAATCGTGCTCATATGCCTGAGGGCACTCAGACCATTTTAAATGCTCGATCTCTTGATCAAGCTCATGCGAGGTTGAGCCAGCTACTTTACAAGGGACACAAGGTATTAGATATAGGCTGTGGAACAGGGGCCATCACGCGAGGAATTGCTGAAGCCGTGACAGAGGAAGGTCAGGTGATCGGCGTAGATGTAAACTCTTCGCTCATTCAAGAGGCGATTCATACCCACGATAGCTATTCTCACCTGACGTTTCAAGTGGGTGATATATACCAACTCCCATTTCAGGATCATTTTGATATCGTTACAGCAGCACGAGTACTTCAATGGCTTGAAGACCCTTTTGCAGCTATAAAAAATATGGTCAAAGCTTTAAAACCTGGTGGCACCCTCATCATTCTTGATTACAATCATGAAAAGATCAAATGGCATCCCAATCCACCTAAAAGTATGCAAACATTCTATGATGCATTTCTCAAGTGGAGGTCAGAAGCAGGCATGGATAACACGATCTCAGATCATTTATCAGATATGTTTTCCAAAGCAGATCTCATTGATGTAACCGAAACTCCTCAACATGAAATTACGAACCGAGGTGATTCGGATTTTGCCGTACGAATTGGTATATGGGCTGATGTTGCAGCAAGCCGAGGGCATCAAATAGTTAAAGATGGTTTTCTTGATGAAGAGCAGCGAGCTACGGCAGATTCAGATTATCGAAGTTGGATACATGATGGGGCCCAATCACAGTCGATGCATTTAATAGCAGTGGAAGGTATTCGCCCGCTGTGAGTGAGACTTTACAAAGTCAAGTTTAAGATACACGACATCTAACACATCCATTTACGCAGCGCGCCATACGGCGCTTGGCCTTCGGCACCCCGCATGCGCGGGGTCGTAAATGGTAGAGACGTTAGATGAAATAGGAAAGAAGAATCCACCTTGTCATGGTAGGGACAGCAGAAGGCCCTTTATCGAGGCTGTCTGCGATCAACCTAAAGTGCACCATTCTAAAGGAGTCCTTTCGTTATGCCTAAACCCTTGACCGAGCCGGTCCTGGAACGACTCACTTGTGAAGCCTTGACCTCTTTTCTCGGTCAGGCCCCAAAGTTTGAAGCTTCGATGCAGCCTGGCTGTAGCTATGCTCTTTCCAACGAGCCCGTCGCCGATCTCAATTATCTGGTAGTTGGAAAAGGGGCGAAAGCAGACAATCGGTTCCAAAGTATGGCGAGCGATTTGCTCGATCGCAAACTTCCTTTTCTAGCTATTCTGTTTCCCGGTGCAGTAGCGGAAGTAGCTGAACAGGCCGCCGAACTCGGCTTAGCTTATGCCGTCGATTTTCCGTTCATGGTTCGAGAGGACGAGCCTATTGAACCAGCGGGATCGGAGGCTGCCGAGGTAAGGTGCAGCCACGGGGCTCAGGCAGGCTTAGAATCGGCGGCAGTGCTGAGCAGCGCGTACCAGATGCCAGTGGAAGCGGCCCGCAACGTCCTACCCGCCTCTCTCTTCGACAGCCCCGCCATCGATATGTTCCTGGCGACGCACGAGGGGCGATGCGTTGGGAGCGTCACCGCCACCCATCATGGAGACACCTTGGGCATCTGGGCTATGGGTACGGATGCTAGCAACCAGAGAAAAGGCATCGGCCGACGCCTTCTATCCACGGCGCTGTCCGAGCTCCGTGTGCAAGGAGCCCGCCGTTTCTTTCTGGGCGCCACCCCAGCGGGCTACCCGCTCTACGAAAGCCTGGGTTTTATTACCCAGGTCACGACCCAGGTCTGGGCCTCAGGAGAGACGCATCAGGCGTAAGCATTCAACTTCAGATGAAATAGGAAAATAAAATAAGATCTTGCCGTATATCTCCATAATATCGAGAGATATGCTGTATATTCCCCCTTGGATTCAACTGTCAAGTGCAATTTTTGATTTAGGGTATGTTTCCCGTTTCTCGACACCACACTTCATAGGGTGATCGAAAACGGAGCACCTTGCGGGGTCGATGATTGAGTCGGTCCATGACCTGCTGTATCTCCCCCGTACTCACCGGTTCGAAGTCGGTGCCCTTGGGAAAATATTGACGGATCAAGCCATTGGTATTTTCATTGAGTCCTCGCTCCCAGGAGTGATAGGGATGGGCAAAATAGACCTGAGCCCTCAAGGCCTGACCGATGCGCTGATGGGCGGCAAACTCTTTGCCGTTGTCGGCGGTAATGGTCTGGGTCTGGGCCTGATAGGGTTGCAGCCGGTCAATCGTCTCGGTGGCGACTTCGTCGGCCTGTTTGGTGGTCACTTTGCCCATCACCCTATAGCGGGACCGGCGCTCGACCAGGGTAACCAACGCCCCGTGCTGTTTACGCCCCACCACCAGGTCAATCTCCCAATCCCCGATGCGGCTTTTCTTTTCGACCACGACCGGTCGTTGCTCAATACTGACCCGGTCTGTCAATTTTCAGTGATAGTGTACCACCCCTTTTTCACCCAAGGTGTACCACTAGGTAGCCTTTTGTGGGGTCCCTTCTGCGAAAAAAAGAAGCGATTCTGAGGGCTTAGTCGGTTTTCATCTGGACCTCCTTTTCCAGTCGTTTTCGGCCTTGGGCCCGGAAACTGGTCCCGTCCAAGACGAGGATTTCGGCATGATGAGCCAAGCGATCCATGCCGGCCGAGGCCAGCAGCGGATCGCCAAACAGCGCCGGCCATTCGGTGGGGGCCCGATTGCTGGTGAGCATGATGGAGCCCTTTTCGTAGCGCTCGTTGATCAGGTCATACAGATCTTCGGGGCCGGGCGGGGCCAAGGGTTTGAGGCCAAAATCATCCAGGATGAGCAAATCCGGCCGCAGATAGCCCTGCAGTCTCCGCTCAAAGGAGTGGTCGGCTCGTCCCGCGTGGAGGTGTTGGAGGACCTTGTGGGTATTGCCGAAAACCACATCAAAGCCCTGCCGACAGGCCTCGTGCGCCAGGGCTTGGGCCAGATGCGTTTTACCCGTCCCGGTGGGGCCACACAGCAGCACATTCTTTTTTTGGCGGATGTAGTTGCCCGTGGCCAGCTCCAAGATTTCCTGGCGATTAAGCTTGGGATTAAAACTAAAATCAAAGGCTTCCAGGGTCTTGGTGGTATTGACCGTGGCGCGCCGCAGCCGTAGAGCCAACTGTTTTTGCGCCCGGCGCTCGACCTCATCTTCGAGCAGATGCGCTAGGAAATCGACGTAGGAGGCCTTTTCTTTAATGGCCTGTTGATTGCGGCTTTCCAGCGTATCGAGGATGCCCGACAGGCGCAGTTGCTTGAGCGGGGCGGCCAATTGGTGCATTAGGTCCATGTCAGCCCGCCTCTCAAATGGCCGAGTAATTCCTCGGCCGTACGGACGAAACGGTGGGCCGGCGGGGCTGCGTCAGGGGTCGGATCGCCTTGGTTTTCCAGGCCCTGGGTGAGGATGCGCCGGATGGTGGAATAGGCCGGATCGTCAAAGCGCACGGCCCGAGCACAGGCCGCTTCCAAGCGGTCGGCGCCCACCTGACTTTCCAGGCGCAACAGGCGCCGGGCCGTGGGCAAGCGCTCCAACACCGGATCGGTCAGCCAGCCCTCGACCACGTGCTGGGTGGCCGGCCCAATCTGCTGGGCTAAGTGCCGGCACTCGGGGCGTTGCCACAAGACCCCGGCCCGTTTGTGGTCGGGTATATGGTCCGGATGGGTCTGCCGCTGACCCGGTTGGTGGGCCCGGGGATGGGTGGTGACTAACTGATGGTCCGAGGTATAGATGCGCAGCTGCTGCCCCGTGTCCCGCAGGTAGACCGGCTGATGGACCAGCCGAAAAGGCACCGAGTAGTAGGCTCGATTAAAGACGACGTAGCCATCGCGGTGGACCTTGGCTTGTTTCCAGGCGGCCAGCTCATAGGGGCTGGTCGGCAGGGGCTGCAGGACCGCTTTTTCGGTCTGCTGGAAACGACTCCCCGGCTTTTCCTGGGTCGTCCCGTGCACCCGCTGGCCCGCTACCTGCTCACACCAGCGGAGTACGTCTTTATTGGCCTGGGCCAACGAGGTGGGCGCCCGACCGGCCAGAAAGTTGCGTTTGACGTAATGGACGCCGCCTTTTTCCACTTTGCCCTTGTGCTGGGGGGTACGCGGCCGGCACGGGGCCACTAAAAAGCCGTAATGGGCGGCGCACTCGGCATAGGCGGGGTGCAACTGCGGCTCGGTGGCATGGGCCCGCAGCACGGCGGCTTTGAGATTATCGACCACCACCCGGTGGGGCACCCCACCTAAAAAGGCAAAGGCCTGCCGATGCAGATAAATCCAGGTGGCAATCTGTTGGTCAAACACCAACTCGACATACTGGTGCCGACTCCAGGACAAGGTCATGACAAAGGCCCAGCTCTTGCGCAGTTGGTCGGTGAGAGGATCGAGCAAGCGGCCGGCATAGCCAAAATCGACCTGGGCCTCCTGGCCGGGGGCCGTCTCAATCCGCACCGGCACGTCCGGAGCGACCGGCTCCTGCTGCCGTACAAACCGGTACACCGACGAGTAGCTGCCGGTATACCCTTGGGCCTGCAAGCGCTGGTAAATGGCCGCCATCTCGACCCCGGCTTTCCGCCACTGGTGGACCTGAGGGGCAAAGGGCGCCACCAGCGAGACATTTTGCGCCGGGGCCGTCTGCTCCAGCGTAGTATCCAACCGAGTATGGATTTGGGCCGGCGATAGCATGGGGCCCTCCAACAGACCCTGGGCTTGCGCCCAGAGCCGATACTTTTTGACGGTATTGCGGTGCACCCCCAGCGCGCGCTGGATATGCCGGTCGCTGTCGCCGGCGCGTAGGTGCTGCACTAAACGGTGAATCTCCATCGGGGCTTTCCTCCTGCCTGGCATGACATCCCTCCATCGGCCAATCTCCACGGGGAGTGAAAGGGGCCTGGGAAGGATAGGAATGATGCAGAAGAAACACCTACTCACAACGGCGGGGTGGTACACTATAGGCGAAAACTACCCGGTACAATATCGATGAAAAATGACACGGTCCCGAATCTGGCCTCGCGCATCGGGTTTTCCATAGCGTTTCCGGCGTTTCTTATGGCTTTGGCGCAGATGCGTATACAAGCGGCCACCCGCTTGGCGATCGGTGCGCACATATTGATAGATCCACTCAGGACTCAGCGATACGCCCCCGGTGCGCCCCAACCAACCGCTAATCTGCTCAGGACTCCATTGTTGACACAGTTTCTCTTCTATTTGCGTCCGCAGCTGCGGCGTCCGCTTGAGGGCTTTGGCTGCCTCGTGCCGACGCTGTTGGCTTTTTTGGTGGGCTTGACGCGGTCGATAGCCCCGTTGGCCCTGGTTGCGACCAAGCTCGCGCGAGATCGTCGAGGGATGCACCCCCAGGTTGGCCGCAATGGTGTGTTGCGCATGCCCCTCTTTCCGCAACGCGGCCAATTGATATCTTTGGTGGGCGGTCAACTGATGATACTTCTTCATAAGTGCCTCCATCGGGGGTGTCTTGTTAGCCAAAAGAAATATATCAGTTGGCCGTTTTCTTGACACCGCAAGAATGAATTGCACTTATCAGTTGAATCTAAGCCTGTAAATCAGTAGTTAAACAACATGAAAAAAATCAAAAGGACCGGCTATGGATAATTTAGCGGGTAAAATAGCCGTAGTCACAGGCGCGACGCGGGGTATCGGACGGAGCATCGCTGAGCGCTGTGTGGTTGAGGGTATGAAAGTCGTATTAGTGGGGAGGAATAAGGAAGCGTTGACCTTTTTCCAAGACGAGATACGAGCCCAGGGAGGAACGGCCCTCGCTGTGCCCACCGATGTGTCTCAGTACGACCAGGTTGAATCTCTTGCTCAGAAAACCCTTGAAGTGTACGGTGCGGTCCACCTACTCGTCAATAATGCTGGCCTTGTTGGATTAGAGGATGTGCTCAAACCCGTCTGGGAAGTTCCATTGTTAGAATGGGATCAATTACTGTCTGTCAATCTATGGGGTGTGGTTTATGGCATACGTGCTTTTATACCTATTATGCTCGAACAAAAAGATGAATGTCACGTAGTCAATGTGTCATCGATCAACGGGTTGTGCAATTGGGCCATCGCGGGCGCATACAGCACGACCAAACACGGGGTGGTTGCTCTGTCCGAATCGCTCGATAAAGGGCTCCAGGCGCAAGGAGCCAATATCAAGGTTACAGTGGCCTGTCCAGGTCAGGTGAGTACGGATATTGTCGGACATATGGTGGATAGTTGGCGGAAATCGTCCGGAAAACCACTGAATGATTTGGACTCGGAGAACCAGGAACGGCTTCGCGCTTTTGAGCAACAAATCAAAGACGGGATGGCAACGGCAGAATTCACGGATCTACTTTTCGAGGCTATCCGGAAGGACCAGTTTTACGTACTGACCCATCCATGGATCAAAGAAAGTGTCAAGACGCGCATGGAAGACATCATTGAAGAACGCAATCCCACACTATGAATTAGCATAAGAATAGACGAGGAATTCCACGTCGTGTGGCCGAGAACCGGTATGCGTAGGATGTGAGAGATCTGACCCCCACCTATGACGTGTGCCGGAGCCCGACTTCTTCCGAAGTTGACACGCGTCTAGCAGATTCAGTTTGGCGCGTACCGGAGCCCCACCATCCATACGATGTCCTTCGACGAGAATCGGTGAATTGAGGAAAGATGAATGACATAGCAATCAGTCTCATTACTGAGGATGACATAAGGGCGCTCTATCCCCTCGGGAACAACAAGGACGTCAGTTGGATGTCAGGTGGTGGATTGATACATCCTATTACCTATGAAGAGTTCCGAACGCAGAACTCAATCGCCGTATCAAAAGCTATTGGCGAACTACAATCCTATGCCATTCGATGGGGCGATGTTGCAGTTGGCTCAGTTGGGTATTTCAGACGCACCCCTGACGCCCCACTGGAAATTGGCTACTGGATAGGAAAGGACTACTGGGGCAAAGGCATTGCTACCAAAGCTATGATGTTGGCAATTGACGCGATGAAGAAAAGTGGGCTTTCTGGAGCGGTCTTCGCCACTACAATAGTTGATAACCTTGCTTCAAGACATATTCTGTCAAAGTGTAGCTTCATAGAGATTGGGACAGTGAGATTTCAGTCTCGAGCACGTGATATGGAAGTTGAAGC
>WLWD01003955.1_pt1 | contig 42211 bp, 35 predicted proteins | sample 6712731 | NCBI WGS metagenome assembly WLWD01 (sample SAMN12718690, study PRJNA576275) | sponge metagenome | isolation source: marine sponge | host: Mycale hentscheli | place: New Zealand: South Island, Marlborough, Capsize Point | collected 2014-11-01 | reverse complement strand
CATAGTACCTCCAAGCTCAGCAGCAGAGCACCACTGGCCGAGTGGGTCATCACAACATCCTAACAACAACAATAACAACAACAACCTTACAGCAACAAATATATCATAAAGAACCAATAGTAATGGCACATACATGTTCATGAATAACATGTATGTAGACACCACTGTACATGTGTTCGCTCCGGATATATATGATCAATAATAATAAAAAACAAGCAAAAAGCTAGTCATGAGCTTCAATGGCAAAAATGGGTGAGTAAGCTGTTTGAAGTAGAAACTTTAGAAAATGAAAAGTTAGGAAAGGGGCATTATAATAGATAGTATACTTGCTCGTTTATATCCCGTTCACTTACGTCAGGTGTGAATGGAGCCTCGTCTGTGCTGTACTCCTTGACGACTGCCTCCCGGGCACAGAGTAGGCCAGATGAGTAGCCGTAACCGTTGTACTTGCCACTGTCCAAGGCTTTCCTGACACCTTCATAGGCAACAGGTGGTGGGGGCAGGTTACCAAACACTGACGGATCACCTTTGAAAAGATGTATAATGTAGCATGGAATAACTGTGTATCCACAGTAATAACAAAAAAAAAACAAAAAAAAAAGCAGGAACAAAACAAACAAACAAAAAAACAACAACAATTACAAGAACAAAACAACCAAATGCCATTCCTGTATATTTGATTATACCTATATCAAAGATGACTCTCACTGATCAACATAAATCGTAGTAAACTTAGTAGATAAGCAAATATTTGATAGATCGATTCCAATATCTGCGTGGCTCTAAAAACAGCCAATAACCTCCTTACTGTGATCCTAATACACTCCATCATTCCTTATCCGGACGTTTCTTATTCGGGCACGTCTATTAACCGGGGGGGCACCATTTGATTTTATGTAGCAACCCGTACCGCGATCGTTACAGCGCGGGAAAGCTCGTCGACAACCTATACCGATTTTGTAACAGCTGTCGATCGGTCTACGGTCAACGACACGGTCTAAGGATGGCTACAGCGGCTGTTTCAAAGAAGCGAAAGCGCACCGTATTAACTTTGGAAAAGAAGATTGAGATTATAAAAGCCTTGGAAAAAGGAAGTTCTCAGAGAGTGGTGGGTGAAAGATTTGAAGTCGCAAAATCGACCATTGCTGACATTTGGAAGGACCGTAAGAAGATTATTGATGCTCTAGGTTCCACTGAGTCACCATCGTTTGTCAATAAAAAGCGTCCTGTTATTCACCAAGCTAAGTTTGTATTAGTGGATGAAGCTGTTGGAAATGGTTTTGCCAACAACGCTCAAAAGGTGCTCCAGTGTCTGGTGTGCTACTCCAAGAGAAATCTAGGCAATTTTTTGCAAAGTTATAATATCCTGATGCTGATGCAGACAGTTTTAAAGGAAGCACTGGATGGCTAACAAGTTTTAATGCCAGGCATGGCATAAAGAATGTCCAACTAAGAGGAGAAATTCTGTCTTCTGACTTGTCAGCAGTTGGTCCCTTTCGTGAGAAATTAAAAATAGTGATTGAGGAGAATGGCTACAGTTAAGATCAAATATTTAATGCTGATGAGACAGGGCTTTGGTGGCGGATGATTCATTCAACTTCACTGAACTCATCTAGGCTTACTAGAGCATCAAGCTTTAAGAAGGCTAAGGACAGAGTGACAGTTTTGGCATGTGCAAATGCATCAGGATCCCATCGTCTTCCTCTAGTTTTTATTAATAAAAGTGCCAAGCCTAGATGTTTCTAGCACATAGATATTAGCTCACTACCTGTGCAATATTATTCACAAAGGAAATCGGGATGGACAGCAAGATATTTGGAGAGTGGTTCCATGAGAAATTTGTGCCTTCAGTAAGAAGATTTTGTGGAGAACGAGGATTGGAGAAAAAGGGGCTTCTACTTCTTGACAACGCATCCTCACATCCCTTCATGTCAGAGCCTACAGTCAGATGATGGTATGGTTAAGGGTGGCCGCACATAGCAATGTGCACCCCCTGTAGATCCGGACATTAATTTATTCCCCGCCAATACCCCACTATTCGATAATACACGAGCAGAAACAATCGCGCAGTAGTAGCAGAAAGTAAACTTTGCAAAGTTGTGGTGTTTTAGTTTAGCTTCTTGTTATCTCATATTCGTTTACAGAAACTCTCCATACGTCGTCTGAGCTCACGCAGCAAGGTGCACCAGGCTGCCTCTCCTCCAGTAGCCGTTCTCCGGACTCTGCGCACCTGACCTCAAGCGGATGGATCCACCAGGCTCGATTTCTGCGGAGCGAAGACTTCCCAAGCTGCGCAGATCTAATACCTTCACCTCTAGCTATCTCCAATAAACTGCTCTCTCTTCTGACTCTCTTATTATTGTTGTATTGATGTTTGTTTACTCTTGATATAGGCAGGCTATTTTTAGAACCTATACAAACTAATTTTAAAAAAATTGCTCGCGTACTCGTATCGTAGTACGAGATATGGGGGTGGGGCTATTTCTTAAGAATTGCGAGTGGAATTAAAGTTCCAAATTTTGTATCAGTTTTTCTTGGAATCTAATAATGAGAACGACAAAAAAATTTTACACACGGGTAAACCAAAAAAAACAAAAAAACTGCACCACAACGAGAATTTTTCAAAATCTTATCAATAGAAAAAAATTGCGAGTATATCATAAAGTAATATTTAAATGGAGAAGAACTCGTTGTCTTGCAGTAGAGTATCGGCTCGGCTAGTAGCGCACCAAATTGCGGAGCTCCAACTTACCACACCGCTCCAAAGAAGTGCTACAAAGTTTTAACCAGGCCCCGATATTTCCTCCAGATTCGCTCTAAAATTAGTGAGCGGCTCCTTCGGTAGGTACTTTGTCCTTGTGTTGTAGTGGAGAAGCCCCTGTAAGTATACAATAGCAGTAATCGTGCATAGCAACCATCAACAAAAAATTGCGTAGGCGGTGTGCGGCCACCCTTAAAGCTACATGTATGTTCCTACCACCTAACACTACGGCTGCCATACAGCCAATGGATCAAGCAGTTCTAGATCCATGCAAACGGTGAATCTGTTAGTGAGGATGTGTCAACTGAAGACACATTCATCAATTGCTGAGACTATTGAAACTGCTGGGTCATTGGGAAGTGAGACTCAAGAGGCTATTGCTGAATGGATGGATGCAGACATCGATGAACCAGGTCACGAAGTTCTAGATGATGATGAAATTGTAGCAGAAATGCAAAACTCTAGGGATAGTAGTGCAGAAGAATCATCTCAAGAAATTGAAGAAAATCAAAGGGTCAGCGCCAGTGCAGCATTTGATGCTTTGGAACTACATTGAATTAGGCTCGAACAGAGAAACACAGACCCTGGGCACTTGCTTTTAGTAAAGAGATGGAGAGATGAGGCGGCTACAAGTCGATTCCAATCAATGAAGCAAACTAGTGTGTTGTCATATTGCAAGAAATAGCTTTGAACTTAATTCAGTTCATGTAATAGCTCTGTTAATTCAATTTTTTTTTTTGTATATACATGTACACCTTCATACGTACATTATGATCTGAGTTACGGGCAAATCTGAGTTACGGACACCCCTTGGTCCCAAGGCGCCCAGATAAGAGAGGATTGAGTGTACACACTTTCATACTCATTTCCCCCAAAGTGAATCTGGATGATCAACACCCACTTGTTCAATCTCATTGCTGAATAAACCTATCAGCTGACCACTCAAGAACTACAACAACAATACATACTTCATACAAGTGCCTTGGTAAACTAAACAATAGAAACCATTTTAATGAGTGTCAGAGACTTCAGCCAAAATTATTGAGTGTGTGTAATGTACATTGTGCACACACACACACACACACCTTGTGCATGTTTATCAACGTGTGACAATGTGGAATAACATGCTAATAAATGTGTGTACCCAATAGCATACCGATGGATAGCTTGATGAGTTCCTTGTCAGGGTTCCTCTGTTTCAGAGCCTCATCGAATACCTCTTCAACGCACGACCTCACAGGGTTGATGCAGTGATGAGACTCACGAGTTGCTCGTACATCCCAGCCCCGCCCATTGCTGGACATGCCTTCATCGTTGTCCATAGTTGCCATATTTCTAGGACAACAAAGATACCATTCTTATGCAATCACTTTCTCCCACAAGATATATTCACTAGCTAATGTGTTTAAAAAGACTCTATCCACCCATGAAGGGATTTATTGTTTATCATGCATTTTCTCCTTCCATTACCAACCACAATCTCTACTTATCCTTTCCACTTCTTCAATCCCATCATCAAAACCTCATTCAACTTTCAACACACTTACTATAGGCACCTACAATTCAACATCATATAAAACAATCCTGTGGCTCATTGGAAAGCTTAACGAATGTTACTCTTCCCATCATGCTCTCAGTTACGCACTCCATCAATATATCTACTTAGCTTGATACCTCCAGAAGATTACGTTTCTGCTCATTTACCGTTCTTGTGATTACAGGGTCTCGGTGAAGTAGCAAACCACGTATTTAGTCAGCACACTACAAACCATTCGATGAAACCCACTCGGACACACAACAAGGGACAAAGAAAGAGGTAGCTCTACAGTAAAGACACAGCAAACACCAGGCCCTCGACACGCCCCCTAATCAGTCTCGTAGCCAACTCGCGTAATTCCCGGTTTCCTTTTGCGAAAAATCGGTGACGTAATTCATGGTTCGGGTCTTAGTATAGGAGGGCAAAGACAAGGAAATGGAGTTTGACTGGGGCGTAGCTCTGCTCTGTCACTAGTGGGTTGTGTTCTCTTGTTTCTAAAGAGAGCACAAGACACTTTAAAAAGTATATAGCGCTAATTTTTTGTTCTACTCCAGAAAGATAGAAAGTTTTACTGGTATTTTATCACAGGTATTGGTTTCAGCAAAGAAGGAAGTAAAATTATAACTGATCATAACTAAAGGTAAGTACGTTTTGCAGTTACAATATTAATTTCAGAGGGAGTAATTGCTTGCAGATTGCAATGTCCCGAGTTGTTTGTGTTTCCTGTTGGACTTCTTGATTTTATTGGAACTACTGCTAATATGCCTATTGGTTACAAGCTGTTGAAAAATACAACACATAATGATGACCAGATAAACACTTGCACATTTATAACTCAAAGGGTGTTAAATAAAAAGACAATGAATAAAAAAAAAAAAAATTAAGTCACAAAGTAAAGTCCTCGACAAGAAACTAGGGCAATTTATAATCTCATTCACGACTGCATCTTCTGGGATTGAGTCTGGAATAATGTTGTTTAAAAGGGCACTTAATCATAATCATGACTATTAGGGCAGTGCCTGTACGACCCCTTTATGTTAGCATTACATGTATACTTGAGGAATGATTGTGCACTACAGGTATACTTGAGGAATGATTGTACACTACATGTATACTTGAGGGTGGATTGTGCACTACATGTATACTTGAGGAATGATTGTACACTACAGGTATACTTGAGGGTTGATTGTGCACTAATGATTGTGCACTAATGATTGTGCACTACAGGTATACTTGAGGGTTGATTGTGCACTACATGTATACTTGAGGGTTGATTGTGCACTACATGTATACTTGAGGGTTGATGTATACTTGAGGGTTGATGTATACGTGAGGGTTGATGTATACTTGAGGGTTGATTGTGCACTACATGTATACTTGAGGGTTGATTGTGCGTGCACTTGTTTATAATGAACCTGGCACCTTCCCATCATCAGTGTTACGTTTTCTTTGTTCTGTAATGTCCAGCCTGGTACATAGTCACCTGAATTAATTTTTCTTTCTATGTCTTTTTCAAATGCATGACAAATACAGCTGTCAACTGTGATCGTTTTCTCCATGGCCCGGAGTTTTGTTGAAAGTTCAGGATCCCAAGTGGACAGGTTTATGTAAGATTTGCAGCATAACTGGCAAGGACCACATTTTCTGCCTGGATGGATCGTTGTCTTTGGATCTCTTCTCCTTAGCACTGAACTCTTTGATTGTACATACATACAAAGTATTATCATAATACATTCAATATCACTTTATTTTTTCTTTGTTTTGCAGTTACAATAATTTAGTATATCATAAATACATGAATCACTATGACATATCACTAATTATTTTGGTTGCAGATTGCTATGTCCCGAATTAATAAGGTGTTCTGATCAAATGGTCTGGTTTTCCCCTCAAACTATGCTGTTAGCTTGACTGAGGCAGCACACCACAGTATTAACGCCCACGCGCAAGCATCATTTTAATGAGGTGACCTTTTGAAAGGAAATTGTACGCGTTTCTATTACTTCCGGTAGGGTAGCTACGAGACTGCTATTGACCTAATTAATCGTGACATCACGAAAGTAAATTTGAAAAAACCTCATAAGAGATTTTTAAGCGTAGCGGTCATGGCGTCCTTGAGTGGACAGAACTTGCCGGGTGGTGTAAATGATCAACTGGGTATTCTTTTCACTCAAATTGGAGAGGCGCAGACTCTGGATTCCAATGGAGATGAACTGGTGAGTGGAGTCACTGCTAGTTCTAGGTCCGCTTATGGGAATAAAGAATAGGATGCGCTAGCTTTGTGTCGTGCAGTGGACTCGTCGCTGCAATACTGGCGAAAAAGTTGCTCGATACATTTTCCTAAAAGTGTTAAATAGTAGCGATAATAGTGTGAAGTGATTCCTTATTTTTGCTAAGGTGAACATGCTTGCACAGGTTAGGCTACTGTGATAGTGCTAGCTATGCTAGCTATGGAGTTCAATGAACTGAATGTCAGGGGGAGAGTTGAAACATGCTGCATCAGTATTTGTTCAGCATGGGTTATGTTTTTGGCAGTGTGTTTGGCAATGAACAGAAGTACTGGTCATGCAATGCATGTAGACTTAGTACTGCTACATACATTTTTGGTCACATTTTGTGTTTCAATACCAACCTCTGATGTGTTGTTTTTGTATGTTATTGCTTCACCGAGTACACCATTTGGACCAATGCATTGGTGCGTCAAATATAAGATTGATGTGAATGTAATTAGTGTGGGCAGTATCGTTGAGTGTTAGCACCATTGAGTCCTATGGTTGATTCCAATGTTATGGGATTTAAGTTGGAGTGATACATTATTTATGTTAGGAAGCATTCTATCACTTGTTGTAGTTGTATTTGTGTTGTTAGCTACATTGTTGTGCTTTCTCTTGTAACTAGTTTAGGAAGGCTGTAATAATCATTTACAGATCTTCATATTGTAGTGAGTTAACGTAGAGTGTGAACTGCTTTCACTTGATTCATTTTGTTTGGATTTACACAGTTTTTTTTTTTGTGAAAGATGACTGTCATTTGCTTGGTCAGTGATGGGAGTACGTAGTTCTGCTCTATTATAGCTGGCCAAGGCATACACATTTCTCTGGCTGGAATCATGTTAAAATACAATCTGTTGGAAGACAATCTAAAGTTTTCCAATGATATTGAAGGTGTGGGAGGACTTTTACTTTAGCACATCAGGCATATGGGAGGTGGAGATGTAAAGTTAGAATACATATATTATTATGTTATTATACGTAAGCCAATTTCATTGCCATAGTTATGATGTCAATAGATTGCTGTTTAGCTGGATGGTCTCCCATCTAGAAGAAATGTGTAGACATATTGACATCTGTTCTCAAAAGGAATTGTTTTTCTTGGTTAACTAAATCACTGCTACTCCACTTTCAGTTTATCTTTTTTTTGTTACACCATGTGTGGGTTGGCAGCAACACTTCTGTTTAGTTCAGGTCAGGCTTGGGGGGAAGTTCTCTGCCGCCAATCGCCAATAGTGGGACAGACGGCCACAGGGTCAACGATCAGTGAAGGTACGCCACCGAGCTAGCAACAACTATTACTTGACTGGCTCCGGTGATGGCTGCCACCAGAGCTCCACTAGCTAGGTCCCTACCCTACTGAGTGTTAAATCAGTTGTTGGGTTTAGGAATAATTGTGTGGAACTAAATGGTACATATGCGGGTCTGAGGTTATATAACTCGGGGCCCGCATGCGCAAAGACATGAGGGTGTGGTCACGGAACTTCTGGGTACAAAACAAACATACATACATAATATTCATGACATGCGCAATACACAGAAATGCAGACTTGGAATATGAAACACAATGCTTATAATAATTACACATACAACAGGCTCTCATGACACACATATAATGTTCGATGTCTTTCTCTTGTGTCTTCTTCTATCTTCTCGTCTATCTTTCTCTTTTGTCTTTCTCTTTCGTCTTTGTCTTTGTCTCGTCTCTCTGTCTCTCTGCCCCTCCGCCCACACCATGATTACCAGCATCAGATTGGCAGGAGCAGTTGCTTACTGTTTGAGATCCAGTCACCAACTGCTAAGATTTAGGTCCATTAGATTTTAAGCTCTGGGTGAGTTATGGGTGAAGTCAATCTCGCTGAATATTGTCTGTGTGACATGTTCATTATGATGGCTTTAACTGCACCAATGCATATAATTTTTTTTACCCACTTACGTACATACTTAGTAATACTGATTGAAAAATTCTCACTTTTTTATGTGGTTGCATTGGAAGGGTGTTGGTAGGTCTGGGTGTTGGTAGGTCTGGGTGTTGGTATGTCTGGGTGTTGGTAGGTTTGGGTGTTGGTAGGTCTGGGTGTTGGTAGGTCTGGGTGTTGGTAGGTCTGGGTGTTGGTATGTCTGGTGTTGGTAGGTCTGGGTGACTAAATATTAACAGTACATGTGAATTACTTGACGTATGAAATTGTTCTTTTCTTACTCCTCAAATGTAATGTACATAATGTCGGTAGTTGTCAGTAGTTGTGTATTAGTATGTGATGTAGTGCAGTGTGTTCCTCTGGCTCTGTGCAGTGTAAGATCGCTTGTCTAGTCCAGGATGTGTGTAGAATGCACAGATGTCCTTACACAATGGTACACATAAAGCTATCCTATAGTAATGTGTGGGATTAGTGCTGGGATATCTCTACCATTAGGTAGCTAAGGAATTTCTGAATAACAGAAGGGTCTCGACCTTTATTGATGAGGCAGTGGTTTGCGAAGTGTATAGGTAATTTTCTGGACCGCTTCGGCACGAGCTTTCGAATGGTACAAACCCCGGAAGCGTAGCTATTTCCATTCAAAAGTTATTAACGGTTTTTACCGCGCCAACTCAACTTGGACATATTTTTATAAGATATGTGAACCCTATAAAGAGATATAGTTCCTAATTACACTATGAACACTGACAGAGACATGGACAGAGTATTGGTGGCATGGGCTGGGCATGTGCAACGAGTGAAAAAGTGTTATGTTAGTTTTCCCCCTCTATATGTCATCTTCACTGTATCATGTGATGTGTTTATTAAATAAACTTGTGTTTATTAAATAAACTTGCATTTCCGTTTTATACCACCACAATCCTCGGCAAGAGTTTCTTTCACTCTGTAATGCTGTCTCAATCTCAACTATATAGTTAGTTTGCTTTTATCTGCGTAATCACTCCACTTTCTACTGTTAAACCTCTCACTTGGTATGTTGTAGTATAATTATGTAATAACTAGCAGTAGTATGTACCCCGTCACACAGTGGCGCTTGACGTATTGCAAAGTAAGAACGCAGTAGCATAAGTTACTTCTCTATAGTTGGTTAAGATTACATCAGTTTCACTCTCCTACTCTATTTTTTTCCTGAACTATCTCTTTCCTGTATCTACCACCTTTCTTTTTTTCATCTCTTCATTTTGAGTCGAGGAGTCCCTCTACTCCTTTGTCTATCGCTCCTGCTCCTGAATCTTTCTGTCCTTCTATCATGATTGTGGACTTAGGCTTTGTGAAACTTTCAACTTCAGCTTTCTACTATCACCTTTCTTATTGAAACTTACGCCTCCATTACTCGACGATTCGATTCCACCCGCTTTTAGTACCTTTTTGCATTCTCTTTCGTACTTTCTCCTTTTTACTACACCGCCTTTCCTCATCGATTCCACCGGCTAATTAACCGGTTTTTGCCTTTTCTTTGGCACATTCTTCCTTTCTGAAACCTACGCCACATACCCCTGTCTGTTCACCCGCTTTTAGTTACCATTACAGTAATCATTTCTACTGATCGTGACGACACTTTATCCATTCTCCTGTTTCTCGGCCACTCTCGTCTTCTTCCGTTTATTGTTGTACCTTGGTGAGGTTCAAACGAATTTACCTACCAGTAGTCTAGCCTAGCCAAACCCTTCACTTCTTTACAACTGCGTTTTTGGATTACTCGGTAATTCAGCGCTAGTTCACGAAAGCAGCTCTCCTGTTTCTGTGCCACTCCTGCCTACTGTCCATTTTTTTTGTGCCGGGTTTGTTTGCTAACCGGTACATGGTTCGCCCTGCGCTCTAGGTTTACCTGGTAATTTAGCGCGAGTTCACGAGTATTGTGCGCCTGCGCGTTCTAGCTCATTAGCTCATGAATTATTCATGAATACATTCGTCGTCAGTCACGGGTATTATTATCTAGATTATATACATGTATGTGTATAATATTAGTTTTGTTGTTGTTGTTTTGTTTATGTTTACAGGGAGCCTATCGTCACTACCTGTCCAGTGTATCTCTCACAATGCAAGTGCTTAGTACAGATATCCAGGCCAACCAAGGTAGGTGGAGCAAGAGGGCGGAGAGAAGCCTGAGTGTGATGCCAGGTGGGATAAGGTTGGGGTGGTTACAAGAGAAGACTTAAAATATTGTATATAGAAGTGAAGAGTGAAGCAAGTGTAGGAAGGATGTCATAGTACATGTATGTGTAGTGTGTAAAGGTTTGTGGCAAGACTATTTTTTTGGTGATCTGTATGAACATTAACGGTTGAAAAGTAGTTGGGTTTCTATCAAGTCCACTTTCTATGCCTTATTTTATTTTTCAGTACATACATCACTTATCAAATTATCAGTTTTAATGCTCCCAACTTCTGCTTACTGTAGTTCTTCTGTCGTGTTTGTGGTATGCTGGACTATTGCTTCCCATGGGAATTCCCTTCACAATGTTGAAGGAATGTTTCACTGCATGCTTCTTCAACTACTCCGATAGTATCAAGCCATAATTCCCCAGACAGCACTACATGTTGTGCACATGCCTGATTGGAATTAGAGGTAGTAGAGCATATGAGTTCAATCAAGCTCAGGGATGAATATATACACATAAAATGATAAAGTTAGATTAGGATATCGTGACTCTGTTGTGTTCAGGAGTATGAGGTTTTGAGCTTGGCATCAGAGCGTAGCGACAACTGTGCTCTAGGCCAAGGATTTTTTTAGCGTTGTGATCCAAATGTAATATATATTAGAACGTCACAACGGCCTAAACCTAAAGAAACAAACACAACAATCTTGACGACAGAGCCCAGTGCGTGATTCTACTGAACAGACCAATCAGATAGCTCACATGTGATTTGCTACGTTCTAAATATATGTATGTGTATATATTACACAATATCTTTCTCAGCTTTCTTTTCTTTGTACGTATATTGTGTAATATTATTGAAGCCTTGTTTATATGAATACAATATACACCTACAAGTATGTATATATGTATATATATATTATATTTAATTTGTTTATACAGGCATGTACTTAAAAAACAACTACCTATCTTCTACTAACATACACAGGCACTACCATAGTGTATAAATACCATCAACCATAGAAAAACTGGCTAAGAAGTTGCGTGAATTTTTCCCTTTCATTTTCTTTTGCACTAACAAACAAGCACCCAACTTTCCAAGCTGACCATGTGTGTCTTGATACAGTTACAGAAATTTTGTTTTAATATTCCCCAAATGCGTGCAACTTTGAGGTCCAGATAAACACAGTTCTATTGCATATACATATATGTACATTTACATGCTTGTATGAGACACATCCATTGTGTGTGGTTATGCCCTATTTTCACCATTACATTTGAGCATTTTGGAACAGTTGTACTGGATACAGTTACTCAACTCCAAGTGTAACAAAACAAAACGAAAACAACAACAACAACGCATCACAAGTTGTGTACTGCTAAGCTCTTCGCAAACAGCTGTGGTTTGTGCAATGTTTGTTGTTATAGCATATACTTGTATGGAAAGTCACGTTTCAGGTTATCTGTGTATGAACTAACAGTACACATTTCATGAACATTTTAGAATATGTTACAGGTCAAAACATTCACTCATGAAATGTGTCCGTCTACCCAACCACACAGCTACTGCATCTGGAATATCATGATAGATTGTATTCTAGAGTTCAACACTTTACAATACACTGTACATTTTTTTTCTACTGCCTATTGATTTTTTTTATTTATAGATTTTACTATTTTTAATGATTTCACTGAATTTATGATTATACTAAACAAAAGTTGATCTCCCTCACTTTCTTCTTTAGCTTTGTTACATGCCACGGTCACAAGCTACATACCAACGTACAGTGGGTGTGGCTGTGAATGAAAGATTCAATGTCCATATCAATCTTCAAAAACTCAGTTAACTTAATGACAGCACGTTTGAATGCACATACATACATACATACATACATACCTGTTTCAATCATTCTCTGCTGAAATTGAATTATGATTGACTTAGGAATCAAAACAGTAATTGAGTTTTAAACTACAGTAGATGGGTACATACTTCTGCATTTTTCTGTATGTTTATCAACTGATGCCTCTCACTGTGTCTGTACCCATGCCTGATCTGCATTGTCTATATACTTATAAGGTCATGGGAAGAAAAATGAGTTCATGCATAATATGTAAATAGAGTATAGACTCATTACTACATTGAAAACTTAAGTACATATTGTTAAATAATTATTAAATTTTTATTATACATTACATGTATGTACATATGATATGCAGTAGCTAATGCATTTAGACATAGTCAGTTTACTACTAACTGATATGGTAAGTGCTTTTATCATTGTAAGCTTAAGAAGGTTTTTTATTCTGAAACGTTCTCTGTATCTGTTTCGAGTTTATATTTATGTATATATAAGAATATGTAAGTATTTTATAGTACATGCATGACTGCATGTGTACATGTGTCATCACATGTGTGTATGTGTGTTAGGTCAAGGTACTTTAGCAGAGCAGAAAGTGAAGCAGTTGTTCAAGATGGCCAGACACTGTCTGGAGAGAGGAGAGGACATTTTTAACACAGCCAGGAAAGAGCAGCGACCGCTGGCCCTTTTTCGCCTCGCTACGCCCAGTCCTGTTGCCAGTCCAACCCTCTCTGCCCCGCCCACTGCAGCGCTATCTCAGACCACTGGTCCTGCTGCGCCATCTTCAGTTACGACTGTTCAATCGAATACTTCTGGCAATTCTACCATCGTAAGATCACGAGCTTCCACGGTGACTGGCGGATCATATCGCTCAACTCTTGCACCGTCTCAGTCTCCCAGGATGCCTGCCAAAAGGACATCATTGCCTCATCGAGAGAGTCAGCCTATCATATCCTCCACTAGAAGGAAAACCCTTGCTGGAGGGAAAGCCCCTTCTGGAGGGAAAATCCCCCCTGGAACTGTGACAGTTAATGTGTCTGGTCAGAGCAAAGCTGCAAATTGGATGGCTGCCAAGAGAGCTCAGTTGTCATCAATCCCGGGCTTGCTGAGTCGTAAAGACGGAGTGGATGTTGTCGATGGAGCACAAAACCCATCTTCTGGTGTTAACACGGGTCAAGGTGCAGTTGGGAGTGGTGGAGGATCCCAGGCTGGGGGTTCATGCCAGGCACAATCCCAGTAAGTGACCTCGTACAGTATTTATGTGTATCTGTTGTTGTGTGTATGGTTTGCATATATGCGTGTAAGTGTGTGCAAGTTTGAGAGTATGTGCATTTGTGCATTTAAAAGCTGTGTGTGTGTGTGTGTGTGTGTGTGTGTGTGTGTGTGTGTGTGTGTGTGTGTGTGTGTGTGTGTGTGTGTGTGTGTGTGTGGTGTAGCAGCTCATACTTGTACACATACTGTATATGAGTCTCATCACAACTATTAAATCCAGTTGGGAGTTCAGTAATTTGTGTGTGCATGCTTGTACACTCATTATATGTACAATGTGGTGTGGAGAGTGAGACAGTTAGAAGGGTAATTCCCTGGAAATGTAGTGTAAGTTCCCGAGCCATAGTATTAGAGTTGCACCGATAGAAGATTTTACCGATATGCCGATAACCGATATTGTATCTAGAATCGATACCGATAACAGATAGATATAGTCATTGCATTTTGAACATTTAATTTTTACATACTATAATTAGAAATATAATGGTACTAGTCTAGAGTCTTCAGCGCCAGCAACAAAGTAGTGCCAAATTGGTGACCTCTTTTTAGACATCGTAGTTAAGTTTCTTTGTCTTTACGCAATCTAAGAGCTAGTAGAACTCATCCGTTCAGTGTCCACGCGGCGAGTACGAAATTTTTCTATCGGTTAATTATATCGGTACGGCGGGTAGTGTTGATGACCGATTACCAATATCGAAAAAGTAGGCCGATAAACGATAGACCGATAGATTATTGGTGCAACTCTACATAGTATTAAGCCAATTTATGTGCTATGAAGTAGTTTGCTGTGACTATACATACATATGTACTTATAACTCCAGTATTAGCAGTATTTACATTGGTCTTGGGCATACGTATATCATGTACTTTTTACATTGCTGTCTGTGTAGCACTATTCGGGCCATGTCGTACAGAGAGCAGGCGGAGCTTCGCAATCGCCACGTGATGGAGCAGTATAAAGCTCTACTGAGACAGCAGCAAACCTCAGGCTCACCTACAACACCTATCAGCAACGAGGCCAGATTGAGCATGCTCAGAAGGCTGGAAGAAAATCTTAGTGTGGCTCGCATCAGAGAAGAAAATGTATCCTCCTTGCAGGGCTGAATGGGGTGGGGTTGTTTTCATACCTTATTTTACAGTTTTGCGAGCATGAGAAGTAACACTTTGATGATGTATGTCCAAGCGCGAAATAACACTTCAACTCTTATTTCAGATCTGAGGGTTAACAATGTAATGTGAGTAGTTAAATGACCTTATAAGGGAAGAAGCCTTCAAGTGGTGGAGAATGTGGACGTGTCACTTTGTTTCACTATTTGCTTAACACTCGCTGCTTATAGATTGCCAGACGTCTGAGGGAGAAGGAAAAGAGGAACAGAGAGGCGGGTGCCAAGTAAGACTTTCCTTGAGTATGAATGGACATATTTATACAGTGTTCTACTTATAGAGCTAAGCCTGCGGTCTCGTACAGTACGCTGTCTGTGGATGAGCTCTGTGATCATGTCACCAGTTTTGAACATGGAAAGGTATCAGTATTTTTTGGGGGTGGGGTCAGTTGTTTTAATTTTGATTTATCATAATATTCATATGTAGACTTAAATGTAATACAAATATCACTATATAATACATATGTATATCACTTTCGTATGTGTGTATTTTGCGAGTGTTTGTTTTATAATTCATTTTTGTTGCTTTAGTCTCAGATTTCTTCCCTCAAGGCTCGTCTTAATGCTTCGGACTCTGACCCTTCAGCTGTGTACGGTGCCATTAGTGAGATCCTCAGGTAATGATGTGGTGAGAGGAGTTAAATTATTGCAAAGTGTCCCACCCCTGCCTAAAATTGCAGCAGCATTTACAAAGTGCTGCTATCATCCCATATACGTATAATGCACCTATAATTATACATAGAGTTGCACATTTACATGTAGGTTCATGCTTTTACTTCTCGTAAATAGTCACATACTATGCCCTCGTGGAGTTAACTGGAAAATTTTGTTTGATAGGGAAGTTTGGCCAAGTCCACCGCCCTCTAAATATATTAAGTTATAGGGCAAAAATTTTTTTTCTTTGAATCAGTGAAAATATTAATAGCATGATATTATTTTGAGCTAAATCTGTTGTTTTGGTTTGAGCCTTATGATATAACTGCATATGTATAAATGTAAGGATGGGAAGCTGAGAATTTTGGCAGGAGAAGCTGGGAAGTTTGGAAGAGAACCTTCCCCCCCCCCCCCCCCCCCCCCCCCCCTAATTAGGTAGAACCCTGCTATTATTATAATTACTTTTGGTGTTGGATTTAGTATTGTGGATCACCCGTTGTCACGACTGCTGGGAGAATACCAGTACACTATAGTGATGACGCTACAACCTGTGGTATCTGCGGTGGAGAAGGCTGGGGGACTCCCTAGAGTAGACATCAGACTAGACAAGGACATGCAGACTAGAGGGACATGTCCACAGCATGCACCAACATCAGTGAGAGGAGACAACAGATCTACACCTGCTGTTGCAGCAGCTCGGGATGAGGAAGATGATATACTTACTATGCTAGAAGACAACGATGATGATGTTCTTGATGCCTTGAACAATCCCACTAACTCTTCGAGACGTCCTGGACCTTCGTCTGAAGCAATGTCGGATGGAGATGTGTTTGATGAAAAGTTGGCTAAATTGAGAAGAGAGTTGACCCAGTCTGCATCCAGTGGAGAGGATAAGGAAGCTGGTGGTTTAGGAAATGTGAGTAGTGGTGTGGAGGCTAGCGAGGAATATGAAATTATGGATGGCAGTAACGCTGAGTTGCATCAGAATGCTGATGGATCGCAATCAGGTTCCAGAATCTATCTCAATACTGGCAAATCTGAACCTGATTCCAGGGTATACCAGAATATTAAACAACCTGAAGTTGACTCCAGAGTGTATCAGAACATCAATGGTTCTCAATCTGATGATAGGCTCTATGAAAATACAAATGAGTCTGAAACTGATTCCAGAATATACCAGAATACTGTTGAGCCAGTACAAGATCCAACACGACATGAAGACAATAGTGGCATGACTCCAAGTGATCAAAGTTTTAAAGCATATCAGAATGTCGAAGATTCAGAACTGAGTAATGCACCAATGTTTGACTCTTACATTGATGGGGGTAACTATGACGATAGTTCAAACAGGCCAGACAATCACACGAGTGGTGAATGTAACCTTTACTCGGACTTACCGGAACCAGCTTTCTCTGCCAAACGAAATGAATCTTATGGTGCACTCCCAAATCTTCCTGTTGCAAGCCATTATGACGTACCCAGACCTCAGCCCCGTCGCCGAGACAACGCTCCTCAACCACGGCCACGCCATCGAGATAATGCTCCCAAACCACACCCACGAAGTGTGAATAAAATTTCTCAGACTCACCCACAACCACTAGATGAGGCGGCTGAGGCTATCATTGAGCAAGACAAAAATGTTTACGAAGAAATAGACAATATATCAAACTTACTTCAAGGAAAAGACGTGAGTGGTAGTGAAGATGGTCCTCACTTGTACGAAGCTTTAGAAGGCTTGCTGAAAAAAGTCAATGATTCTACGAAAGAAGAAGTGATTGGCGAAACCCTGCAAGATTACGAGGCTGTTGACGGTGGGATGATGAGCCGAGCAGGACCCACTGAGAGAAATCCCGAGGAAGTCGAGATGAAAAAGATGGTAGTGTTTAATAACCTGCCACCACTTGTAGCAACCGTGTATTCTGGTGATGAAGTTGCTCTAGGCAAGTTGTCTGACACTGCTGGCTCTGTGCTGGTGGAGGTGGTGAAGATGGTGCAGAAATCATTCGGTGAGTATAGACTAGATTGTGGTGACACAAGAGGTGTAGAATTAAATGATGCTGTTAAAATGCTGATATGCATTCGTATAAATTTTCATGTGCACTATGTGGGTATTGTAGACTTTTTTTGTTTACAAATTTTCAAGTTTTGCAATTTTTCTCGTTCTATTTTCTTCTTCCCTCCTCTATTTAAAGGGAGGAAACTGTTGAGTAAGAATTCCTGTTTCACTATGATTTTCTGAGACAATTTTTTTATATTAGCCAATAGAAAGACAATTTTTTTTAAAGAACACACTACTCCAAATGACATCAGTTGTTGTATCCTTTTTTTGTTGTTGTTGTTGTTTTTTGTTTTGTTTTTTTATTTTTGTTTTTCATGCTGATGTACTATGAACCCACACAGAAACGCTGCAGCAGTGTTTCTCCAGCTGCTATCCAATCCTAAGCTCCGAGGATAATCAGGAGGTGTGTCACACTGTGCTCGAGGCTTCTTTTTTCCCTGCCATCATCTCTCTTCTTACTACTGTCTATCGCTGCAAGAACTACAAGGATGAAGTGATTATTGCTAACAATATGTCTGTACATGTCAATGCCACACCCAAGGACCTGGCCGTGAGGGACAAGTACTGGCTCATAGAACAGGTACTGTAAATGTGGAAGGGTCATAGAAACGAGCTACACTGTATGAGAGTTAGAGGGTTAGATATTAATATTACAGTGTACAATAATGACTTAACCCTTTCACCGGCACAAGCGCCTATAGGCGCTCAAGGATGACGTAATGCGGGAAAAAATATTTTCCACCTAAACGATAAACGCTAAAGCTTAGCTGCAGCATCCAGAGCACGGCTAATGTGTTGTTCTATTGCATGTATTTTTAGAATAGAAATAGCTACTACGTAACTAAGGTAGTCGGGTTAAAAATAAACTTAACATTAGTTCGAAAAATGGCGATAAATTTGTCTGCAACTGAGGCGGTGGATCTTGTCTGCGACGACGTTTTCGACTGCGAACGTGAGAGGGAAGGGGTAGAGGAGCTATATAGCTACCGCAGAGGTACTACTGTCCAGGATAGAGAGTTGGACTTGCTCGCTAGAGCTGTCATTTCATTGCCAGTTGAGGAAACTACTAGTTTTCAACTTGAGAGCTACTAGAGCGAACATACCAGCAGCTATGTCAAAGAGGATATGGAACTTGATATTCCAGATAAGAAAAGCAGCTATTTACGCAGTATATTGGAGGAAAAAAGTAAGAAATAGTTTTCCCGGGAGCATGGCGGTAAGTTTTATTATGCCCAATAGCTTTCCCAGGAATATGGCGCTAATTTGGTCACAGCTGTAAACTCTTTTCTTACAAATTCCCAGCAATGAGTAATGATTTGACTTAGCCACCTTTGCTCTCTGAATTACTTTGGACTTCCTATTCATTCAAAGGATGATGTCTCTACTTCTGCAAGGTCTAGAATATTGAGATGATGGTAATACTGATTATGTTGACAGCATGAAGAAAGGTTGACAAAGTATTGAATGGATGAAAAAGGAAGAGTATGAGTAAGAATGTGGCTAGAGGGAGGAGTGAGCGTGTGCAGAGGACTGGAATTGTTAGTAAAATATTCTTGTATTCTTGATGTTCTTTTGCCCAGCTATTGCCCAGCAAACAGTCACGCCTCCTCTGGTGTCATCAGTGAGCAACAGCATTGCTGGCTGAGATAACTGTCTATTATAACAGTAAAAAATTACGCACAAACAATTGCTAATATTGCACTGGAAGCATACAGATCACTTTGTTATGATATAGTTACATTGTGGTCCCAAAAACCACTTTGTGGTTTGTTGCCAAGCAACCAAATTTGACCAAAAATGTTGAACAATACATGTACTTTCACGTGATATATGGTTGCTAGTACTTTTTTTAACTCCTGATTTTATATTTATTTTTAAACATTATTCATATAGAAAAAATAAAATAACTGAATTTTATCTGCCGGTGAGAGGGTTAATGTTGTATTGTACACTATCTTCATTTCATGTAATATACTGGATTTATTTCCATTACAATCAAGGTATCAAGAGGGTTAGATATTAATTTTATATGTACATATGTATTTTTTCACAATAATAATAAATAAAATGTTCATTATAGAAAAACAAATGAACATCGGTTAAGTTTTAATTAACACAATATTGGTTGTTAGAATGAGAAGAATTGCTATTATGGTCATTATAGTCATTGAGTAGTTCAACAAAGAGCAACTTGACCTGTATTAATGGTAGGATTGTCTTGTGTATTTCATTCTTTAAGGGTGCTGGGACATAGCAACGCGCGCGCACCCGCACACACCACAAATAACCACAAAAATCTGCTGTGCTCGCAATAGTAAAAACGACCACTAACTTAGCTTGCGCGGGTAATCCAAAGCTTCCCGCCCATCAATTGATAAAACTAACCGAGGCCCCGCCACGTTATAAGTTGTAAAGAGCGCAGCTGTTTGATATTGTATTTCTTGGCTTACTTTATCAGTATTGTTTCTCCCTTGAGCAGACACTGGCTCCCAGATTGTCTCCAAGCTTTGACAGGTAAATAATACCTCTCTAATGACTCCATTATTTTAATTTTTTATTCTTGTGCAAAACTTCTTCCTGATATATCGCTCATGATTTTTTTATTTTACAGTATTGTGATGACCAGTGATAATTTTTATGAATGTATATAATATAAATGATACATGTACTTATTTTATATAAAAAATATTTTGAAATAGCCAGCTAAATATAGATGAATATTTTGTGATGTGGCTAGCTAAGTAAGGATGAATAAACAAATGAAGTGAATAGCTAAGTACAGAAAACTGTACACAAACTGAAACTGTAGAGTTTTCCAGCAGCAAAAATGGTTCACTAATCTATTATAGGTACATACACACACTGAATATGCATCTAGCTAGCTTGATAAAAGGCTTCCCTTACCTGGCCATGCCGAGAAAAACACTATTAACAAGACACTACAATAATCTCCTCATACTCGTTTCAGTAGGGCTTATCATCGAGAAGGAGAGGCGGCCAGAAAACTGGTTTGCTAACCGGTAGGCGCCCGAAAGTTAGAGAGCACCTGGAATTCACTTTCCCGCGGGAATCAATTGAATCTGTTGTGGGTGTGGTTTGAATGCAATCAAGTCTGCCAAAAGATCGCGTGGACTAATTTTTAGTCCTGGAGTCTATTTTGTGTTACTTCTCAGAAACTATGCGTAGAAATGACTCCAAATTTCGTACACAGGCTGACTATGACCTTAGCTACAAAATGTTCGCTGCAATTTTTTTTGAAAGAAAAAAATTTGGGCGCGCTGCCGCGAGGATCAAATGAGCACAATCAACTAGACAAAACAAAGCAGAATTGAGAAAAAGTACAACGAAGGTTTTAAAGACAATCAACAAATGTAACAGTAGACGAAGAATGGGCTCGTCAGCGACGGCACCCGCGGAGGAGTTGTGGATTATATACTTGAGGCTGAGCAGCTCGTAACTTGAACGAAACAGGCTCCCAAGGCCCGTTCTTTTTATTTAGTTAGTCCATTAGCAGTACTCTTTAGGATCCACCCTTACTTGGAGCTCTACAAACACCAAGAAAAAAGTTAGTAATCCCTAGCAACCAAAATCCAATTATTGTGAATATTTGCGTGGGCATTGTCTCAGCACCCTTAAGTCTACCATGAAAGTGGTACAGGAAGGGTGGGAAATGATGGGGTTTGGGAAGAAGCATTAAGTGCTGAAAGTGTGAGATACAGAAATGCTTGACTCAGAAAGCTCAGAAGAAGTATAAATTATGTACATACACTCTATGATATAAATACACATACTCATCTATTTTTGTTTCACAACATAAGTAGCTGAGAGATATTGTATCAGGTAAAGTATATACTCTCAATCCTCTCTTATGAGGGCATCTTGGGACTTATGGATGCCCCATCTCTAATTGCTGTTTACTTGGGAGAAAGACCGTACTTTCCTCGAAGTATGTTTTTTAAGAGGTTTAATGTTGTATTTTCAAGCATAAGCTCCTCCCTGTTTCCCTATATTAATTGTGTGCGTCTCCGCAACTGGTAATTATTATTGAATTAATGAAGTTAAACAATAGAAATTAGTAAACTTCGCTAACTAGGGAGGTGTGCTACGTATAATAGAGTTGTCTGGTTAAGACGGAATTGAATTATATATACAGTATATATATATTATATATTAATGTGTAACATGCCTGGTACATGCATGTTTTATGTTTCTATGCATGCAGACATATGCGCCGTATGGTGAAGCAATAGATGAAGTACGGAGAGTATCAAATTTCCAATATCCGTCATCCAAACTCGAGTGTGTTGTGCGCATGAGTAAGCGCGTGGTGAAGTGTATTGAAGAGTACTTCAAGATGTATCATCCAGACAAGAAGATTGACTTGGTGTAAGTATAAAAGGGTAAATGTTGTCTTGTAATGCAGGGGCAGATGCGTGGACCTCAAAGCGTATTATTTAAGTCAAAACTATTGTAATATCCATAATTGATTAGCTGTTAATAATTAGGACATCAGTATATAAACAAAGAGCGTAAATTGGCATGCAAGCGTCCTGTGCACTGAATTGCCTGTATTTGTATAATTGGAGGGTGTAGCAGCTGAAAAGTGGGGGGGAGGAGGGGGGTGGGATTTAATGAATATCATAAAAATTTGCAGGGGGATGAAGTATTTTCAGAGTGGAAGGGCCTTAAAAAGGCATACAAATCCCTCCCTATGATCATGTATTGTTATCATTTTCACCTTTTTTATCTTGTGTTAGTGGTGTGGATGACATGTTACCCATCTTCAGCTACGTCATTCTGCGATCTGGAATGCCGGAACTTATCTCAGAATGTTCTATCATGGAACAGTTCATACAGGAGGGGTGAGTACATGTATGTTTTATTAAATGAATATGAATGTCCCAAACAATTGTGGTCTTATCTTCATGAATCTGTTCTACGTTAGACTATTTTAAATATTACTGATGAGTAATAGTGCAAGGAGATGGATGCTTTAGGTTAACAGTGTAATAGAGATGTAAATTATAAGATTGTATTGTTTTATTTGTGCTGTAGATACATCATGGGAGAAGAAGGTTTCTGCCTTACCTCATTTCTAACAGCTCTTCGTTATTTGATAAATATGTCAGCACTTAAGTCATCATAAATCACTCCATAGCTACCATCTGTATTGTGTGTTACAATATTTTTCTTTTTTGAAATAGTAATAATTATAATAATAATATAACATTTAGTCATTTTAATACTATGAAGGGAAAGTATGGAAATAGGTTATATTGAACCATGAAGTCAAGATATGATGTGACATCCATAAACAGATGGTTATAGAAGTAGGAGCCTTGACCAAAGGGAAACCCAGAGCAGAAAAGGTTGTGTGGTAGCCAGGTACCCTCCCCATAGTTACCAACTTTCTAGTAAGATGCGTGCATGAACCACAGTGTGGTATATGAATTGTGACAGTAGAAATGTGTGCAAATAATAATATGTCTACAAAGTTTTAATTCTTTGAAAGTTGTCTTGTATTTTAATGTAGTAGCTTTCTTGACTTCTGTCAACAACAGGGCCGGCCAGATTATTATTATTCCAGAAGATAATGCTCGAATTTTTAGAGTTGTTCTTTTTATTGTTACTATCCCAGAAAAATAATATTCCACAAATTTCTTGTTATTCTCTTATTATTGTAATTAGAAATAAGTGATATATAGTGCGTGGTGATTGCAGTAGCTATATATTATGAAATGAATGAGTAAACTTATCAGTCTCTCTTATTGTTATACTGAATTACTCAATAATGTTATTTAATTGTTCAGTAATTTAGTGTTGTTAAAAACTAATTTTAGTTACACCTAATTCATTTAACTAACCAGAACTACATGATGATAATAACATTAAAAATCATAGAGCTGGATGAATAAAAACTAAAGCTAAAATTATTTTTTAATCAAAATTAAAAATATAGCTAACCATTTTAGTGACATCCTGAAATATGACGGATGACCGGTGGTAGTCCCCAGGAAGCAAAAACCCTTTTACCCAATCATTTCTTTGTAGCATCTGAGTAAATTTGTAAACATAGTCACGATTTGTTAAGGTATTTGTCGATTTATAAATGTCATTGTCGATTTATAAATGTAACCGTCGATTTAAAAATGTCGTCCCCGATTTATAGATGTAGTGGGTTTATAAAAGCGGTCGATTTATAAACGTCTCCTACGATTTATAAATATCGTCGCCGATATATCGTCGTCGATAAATAAAATGTCCTCCTCGATTTAATAATCCGGGATGTTTGTTTATTGGCGAGCGAGCGAAGCGAGCGAGACAGTATTAGGGGGTGGATAATGCAAAATCGGGTATATGTTATACTAGTGATGTGCTTGAGCACAAATGGCGAGCGAGCCTAAAGACTATAATATTTTTATATGAATGATTTTGACTTCTAACACTGAAGCTACTGAAAATAAGGTCCAGTTTGTTTATTTAGCATACAGGGTAAAGGTATTTCAGTACCATAGTAACAACTCGCTGCAACTGTTTGAATTGAAGGAAAACAACAACAACAAAACAATACACGCTATTTAAACGTTTTCTTTGTGATATTCTTTAGCTAAATAGTGGCTGTAAAACACAATGCTTTGACACAACTGGACATACACCTACACAAGACTTACCTTCGCGGTTAGTCTAGTGGACAATGCATTTCCAAGTAAATACTGTTGCGTATGGCTTATAACCATGCCAAATAGCGCATTGACTTACCACCGCCACTAACTCGAATAGAAATGGAAGTCCCGTAAGTTTTCACGTTTTAACTGCACCCGTAAAAGAATTCAAAATGGTAAACAATTCAATTTCTAGGGTGATATGGGTACTGATCGATAAACAGAGGATTCTGTTTAGTGAAGTTTGGGACGGGGTCGACCACATAACTAACACAAAAACGCGAGGGTCAAAGTACAAAAATGCCTTACGTACGTCCAAACATATATATAAACTAGTGGTGTGCTTGAGCACAAATGGCGAGCGAGCCTGATAGTTAGGTAACATAAAATGTTACTATGCTTTAGCTTACTTCATGCAAACACTATAATAGCAGTTATGACATTTGATTTCAGCAAACAAATACAAAATCACTCTCTTACCTTATTAATGGTAACTTTTGTAGTATCAAACATCAACCATTCTGATAATCTCAATCACCAATAACTCTTGAACAAGCTCTCAGCTATGATAAAAAATAAACCAGTGTTATTATTTGTAATTTTAGCCAACAAAAATGGAATTACTACTTACATCATTCTTGAGTATTGATAACTTCTGTAGTATCAAATTGAAGTTACTTTGACCATCTGAATTACCTTGAATTCTTGACAACAAGCTCTCACCTACAAAAACAAAAGACAATCAATTTTAGCACACTAATACAAAATTACTTTCTTACCTCATTTTCTTGAGCAGTGGTAACTTTTGTAGTACCAAATTTGAGCCAATCTGACTATTGAATTCACCAGTCACTGTTGACTAGCTCTTAGCTACAAAAAAGAAAGGCCAGAGTTAATTTTGCATATTTAGCCAACAAATATGGAATTGCGTACTTATCTCAGCTTCCCTCGAGAAGTAGTAGCTTCCATAGCATTAATACTACGGCATTCTGACTACCAACGGCTCTTGACAACCAACAACCGGCACTCCGTATCCCCCCATAAAACGGCGAAGTTTTGAAATGAAGTCTGGAAAAGGGTCTTCAATGCCATAGTAACCGGTCGAATCAACTTTTTGTGTCTTGAAAACAAGCGTTTTAGAAGGAATTTTCTCATACTTTGGAGCTTAAGTATAAAGTAAGGTTTGCTTAATGCTGTAGTTTCAGAATAAACTGGAGTCAAGCCTAAATAGCCGTGTTTTTAGGAGAAAAAAGTTCCCCGCGCGCGCGTTTAAAGAGTATACGTACCATTCATACATACATACATATATATATATATATAACATATACCCGATTTTGCATTATCCACCCCTAATACTGTCTCGCTCGCTACGCTCGATCGCCAATAAATAAATAAATAAACAAACATCCCCGATTTTCGATTGAGTTACCCCTGTAAGTGTCTCGCTCGCCAATAATATATGTATGTGGGATGGTACGTATACTCTTTAAACGCGCGCGGGGAACTTTTTTCTCCAAAAAACACGGCTTTTTAGGCTTGACCCCAGTTTATTCTGAAACTACAGGATTAAGCAAGCCTTACTTTATACTTAAGCTCCAAAGTGTGAGAAAATTCCTGCGAAAATGCTTGCTTTTCAAGAAACAAAAAGTTGATTCGACCGGTTACTATGGCATTGAAGACCCTTTTCCAGATTAAATTTCAAAACTTCGCCGTTTTATGGGGGGATACGGAGTGCCGGTTGTTGGTTGTCAAGAGCCGTTGGTAGTCAAGAATGCCGTAGTATTAATGCTAAGGAAGCTACTACTTCTCGAGGGAAGCTGAGGTAAGAACGTAATTCCATATTTGTAAGCTAAATATGCAAAATTAACTCGGGCCTTTCTTTTTTGTAGCTAAGAGCTTGTCAACAGTGACTGGTAAATTCAAATAGTCAGATTGGCTCAAATTTGGTACTACAAAAGTTACCACTGCTCAAGAAAATGAGGTAAGAAAGTAATTTTGTATTTGTGTGCTAAAATTGATTGTTTTTTGTTTTTGTAGGTGAGAGCTTGTCAAGAATTCAAGGTAATTCAGATGGTCAAAGAAGCTTCAATTTGATACTACAGAAGTTATCAATGCTCAAGAATGAGGTAAGTAGTAATTCCATATTTGTTCGCTAAAATTACAAATAGTAACACTGGTTTATTTTTTGTCGTAGCGAGCTTGTTCAAGAGTTACTGGTGATTGAGATTATCAGAATGGTTGATGTTTGATACTGTCCCTCATTAATTATTCATGAGAATTGTTTTATTTATTTTTTTGTAAAATCACCAAATATTCAATACTTGGACACTTTTATGTAACACTATGATGAAACTGCATGTTATAAAACACAATTGAAGCATCTTGAAGGGAGAGTGCTCTACTTGTGGACACATGGTGGTCTTTGAGACATCGGCCAAAGTGAAGGGGCCCAGGAATTACTGTAGGTGGGAGTGTAATTTAGCTGCAGTTTGGGGACAGATGGCTACAGGTGGTGGGCACAGCCATTTAGAAGAGACCATGAGTGTTTTAGGAGTTCGTGTTATGACCCAGGCTAGTTTCATTAGCACTGAGCGTGATATTGGTAATTGGTGGAAGGAGAAAGTAACTGAGAGGAGTATGATTGAGGCTGGAAAAGAAGAGAAGTGTTTGGCTGAGGAGAGGGGTTCATATCATGATGGTGTACCTGCTATTTGTGTTGTGGTTGATGGAGGGTGGAGTAAGAGGTCCCACAAACACTCTCAGGTGTTGGAATAATAGTAGGGAAGGCAACAGGGAAACTACTCCACATTGGTGTTAGGAACAGATTCTGTACTGCTTGTTCCCGAAACATTCCCAAGGAAGCACATGACTGCTTCAAGAATTGGAATGCCTCTGTGTCAGAAATGGAGGTTAACATCATTGTGGAAGGATTCACTGAAGCAGAAAGGGTACATGGACTCCGTTTACTCAATTTGTTGGTGATGGTGACAGTTCTGTCTACCCTACGCTTATCCAGAAAGTACTAGGTTGGGGTCATGCAATTCACAAGCTTGAATGTGCAAACCACTGCTGTAAATGTTACCGGGGCTCGTTGGAGAAGCTGGTCCAAGACAACCCATCCTATAAGGGTAAAGGTGGTTTGGTGGTTTGACAAAGAAAATGAGGCGAAGACTAGTAAGTGCTGCCAGATGTGCAATTAAGATGCGCAGTCGAGAGAGTGATCGCCAGCTAGGAATTAGGCTACTGAGAGCAGATTTGATAAATGGCCATAGACATTGCTTTGGTAACCACAGTAACTGCAGTCCTGACTTCTGTTCTAGTGCCAAAGATCGGCTGCAAAATGATCATCCTGTGATGGTTCCTGCTACAACTGCACCTGCTGCTGATGATTTTGAGGTTACTGATGATCAAGTCGCAGGTATGTTTGACCTGTAATAATAATAATAGCAACAAAGTTGTTTGTTAGTATATTTTTTTTACTGAATACCCAGCATTTAAACACACCCCACCATGTACATGAAGGAATTTACACTCAGATATGAATCTGTTTACGTTTGCTTATGCCCAGACACTGCTTTCGTACCTCATCTTTTATGATGCAGTTGTTTGAGATTAATGACCATAAATTACTATAATAAAATTGATCAATATGGACAAATTGTCTGTGTCAGATTTATATATCTGGAGAATGTCTTGGTTGCAATCTGTATATTTATATACACTTCTTTACCTTGCTTGTATTTAATGAAATATTTCCATGACTGTTATATTAATTAAAGTATTTGCAACTACAGTCTTACCTATGCATTGGAGTGCGACATACGTATTTTTCCGCCTTAGTGCAGTTTATATTTCAGCTGTTAGAAAGACTCAGTAACTTTGATTTTTGTATGTAGGGATTATGGAGGATCAGGAAAGCCTTTGGCGAGAGACCACAGAAGATGATGATCCTGCTACCGAACGGGAAATTCGACGAGGTGGTCAGGTTACCGCTGATATTAATCCAAAGTTATTCCATGACATCCAAGTTATACTCAGTAGACTTGTGCAGAAAGCAGAACAACTAATAGATAATGGCACGACAAATCTAGCTGAATCCTGTACATGGGAGCACCGTTGTATGGGGGCAGGTTTACAACACAACGTGGGTAAAGAGTGGGGCCCCTCACTTTGGAAACAGATGAGTAAATGTTCCCCAAGTAAATTTTTTTCTACTGTAACACAACGATCTGCAAAGAAAATGAGCAAGGAGAAAAAAAGGAAAAGAAAAGATGAAGTCAAACGGCAACGATGAATGAAAAAAATTTCAAAGAAAGATAACTTGACTCAAACATGTCAAGCTTATAGCAGACACGACGGTGGAATTTCACCCGATGAAGTGAATGAAGACATCTCTCCAGAACATTTGGACGAGCTGAAGCAAGGCTATTACCAGACAAAGGTGGTAGTTACCCCTACTGAAGTAAAAACAATAGAAATCAACACGCGTCAGCAGGCTGACTCCCCTGAATGGAAAACGAATAACATCTTTGATGGTTGGAGGGATTGCTAAAATGCGATCCACAACCAAAAGGGCCAAGAAAGTTGAGAATCTGCTCTATACAAAGTTTAGGGGAAATGCAGCTACACGGTATGGTTCTGCAATGGAGGAGATCGCAAAACAGCAATATCAAACTCATCAACAAGAACATGGACATCCAGGTTTGAGAGTTAATAGTTGTGGGTTGTGTGTTTCTTTGGAGGACCCATGGTTGGCAGCATCGCCAGATGGCCTCGTGAAGGATCCAAGCGACACATCCCATCCTCTCGGATTAGTAGAAATAAAAAACCCATACGCAACTCGAAGTCAGACTTTGATGGAAGCCTCAAAGAAATCCTCATTCTGTTTGGAGCATGACAATGACAAAAGTTTATTTAAACTAAAAACACGGCACGACTATTATTTCCAAATTCAAACTCAATTGTACTGTACAGGAAGACACTGGTGCGATTTTGTACTTAGAATGGAGAAAGAACTCCACATTGAGCGGATATATGTAGATGCAACATGGCAACACATCAACTTACCAAAGCTCAAGAAATTTTATTTCTCAACACTACTTCCTGAGTTAGCTTCTCCTCGACATCACAAGGGAGGAATCAGCATAAACACAAAAACACTATCCTCAACTATCATATCATAGCATTATCTCCATTAGATACAGTCATAGTTCCTTGATGGATTGTACATATGCCCTTTAAACGCTCGCGCGGGGAACTTTTTTCTTAAAAAAACACGGCTTTTTAGGCTTGACCTCAGTTTATTCTGAAACTACAGCATTAACCGATTACTTCCGGAATTAATTACTGCCGCGGGGCCGCCGAAAAACGGAATTCTTTTTTAAACGGAATTCTTTTTTGGACGCGGTCACGGTCGACCCTTCTAGAAGGAGTTACTTGAAAGCTACAGCAGCTAACTACAAATCATTATCTATTATCAATCTTACTTGGTTGTACTTTAACCACAAAGACTCCAGGCTAGGCTACCTCAGTCCAAACAGTTGTAATAAAACCAAACTGAAGCTGCTTTTCTCTGGCCGCGTTTATGGTCGCGTATATACGCGCCTATCGGGACTAATCGGTTAAGCAAGCCTTACTTTATACTTAAGCTCCAAAGTGTGAGAAAATTCCTGCGAAAACACTTGCTTTTCAAGAAACAAAAAGTTGATTCGACCGGTTACTATGGCGTTGAAGACCCTTTACCTGATTTAAATTAAAAACTTCGCCTTTTTTCCGGCTAAGTGCGGCTTGTTAGTTGTCAAGAGCCACTGTAGTCAGTACTAAGAGACCTATCACTACTTCTGAAAAGCGTATGTAAGCACATAAAGTATTAATGCTAAGGAAGCTACTACTACTCGAGGGATGCTGAGGTAAGTACGTAATTCCATATTGTTAGCTAAATATGCAAAAATAACTCTGGCCTTTCTTTTTTATAGCTATGAGCTTGTTGTCAACAGTGACTGGTAAATTCAAATAGTCAGAATGACTCAAATTTGGTACTACAAAAGTTACCACTGCTCAAGATAATGAGGTAAGAACGTTTTGTATTTGTGTGCTAAAATTGATTGCCTTTTGTTTTTGTAGGTGAGAGCTTGTTGTCAAGAATTCAAGGTAATTCAGATGGTCAAAGTAACGAAATGTCCCTTATAAAGTGTTATTCACCTGAAGAGATAGTCAGAAGACTTCAAAACAAGGATGATACTGATGTCTGCAAAAAAGGTAAAATGCCTTAAACATTGTAAACATTAAATATTCAAAAGTTAAAGATGCAGATTCCTCAAAGAAATCAGAAGAAATGACCGTGCCAATTGCTGGTCAAGATAATACTGGTATGTTTGCATAAATAATCATAGAATGTATTGCAAAATATATTTATCAAACATTCAGAAGAGGAAAAAAGTTTGGAAATGTCAGGAAGTACTTCCTATGCCCATGCAAGGTAAATTTAATTGATGCAGTGCCTGGCCAACTTTTAATGGTATTCTTTTAGGCTTATTATTGAGAAGAAACAGATCAGTCACAACCAATCATTGGGAGTATTTACTGTAATTGGGACTAGTGGAAGTCCACATGCAGTAACAATATTCCCTCGAGAGGCATGCACTTGTCCTTCTACTGGTAGATGCTATCACACTTTAGCAGTAAGAATAAGTGTCGGTCTGGAAAACATTGATTTGCAAAGAAAAGTAAACCTCACTCAGCTTAGGAAAAACACTCGTTCAAGAGTTGAGAAAATTTCTGGGAGAAAAGTTCCTCGTCCTGGAGATTATCGAGTTGGAGCAGCACCTGATGCCAATATTTGGGTTAGTTGATAATCACTTTAGCCACATTTACTGTTTATTGAAATACATTGTAATACTAGGATTAATATAAATTAATTTACTGTTTACATATTCTAATAAATAATGTAATTTAGACAATAAAAAACAAAACAAAATCTTATGACTTGGAGGAACTAAGCTAGCTACCCAGTTGTTCCTTTTGATTATTTTGTCAAAACTATGGTACAACAAATGTGTAATATTTTAATATTACTATTATCATAATTATTATTATTATTATTATTATTATTAATAATAATAATAATTGCAATTATTTTATGTTTATCATTATTACTACTAGGATATTGAAACTGCTGAGAAACGCAGCAATTCTACCTCAAAGGATCCTAATAACGATACTGAGGAAAAGAACATGGAAAACACGGTAATATGTTTAAAATTTATTCGTAAGTAGTGAGGGTGGGAATAATTATATGCTATTTAATGTATTCTATTCCTTCAGATTATGGACAAAGAATCAATCAAATTTTGTAATAGTGGAAACGGTTTGTTTCAACAAAATAACTTCATTTGTTTCAATATGATTTGGTCCTTACCACTATATAAATAGCAAAGAGAAAGAAGTGTGGTATATGTGATGGATGTACTGCTATTGATTGTGGAGAATGTAAACTCTTTGATAGGCAGTGGGGCTGCTAGTTTTTCTAAGAACTCAACGACCAGCGGTGGTGGAGGCAGGGTCGCGGTAACTAAACGCAAGTGTAGCGTTTTTACTCTAGAAAGAAAGCTGGAGATAATATCAGAAGTTAAGGCAGTGAGGCAGTGAGGCAGTGTCTGGACAGTTTGGTGTTCCAAAAATCTACAGTGAATAATATTTGGACATGAACGATGAAGAAATTGTAGATGTGTTGCAAGAGAGAAGAATCTGAGTCCGAAAATGAAGATGAAGCTTCTTCAAATGCAGTTACTCCATCGCAAGTTTGTGCTGCTTTCGATACTGCTTTGGAGTGAGTCCAAAGGCAACACACACCCTGCACATCTTATGCTGGTAAAAAGTTGGAGAGGCGATGCAGTTCAGCCTCGCTTGAAATAAATCACTTCATATTTTAAATAAATTGATTCATGTACTGTATTTACAGGTGTTTTTGTTAATTTTAAGGGTGCTCGCACATAGCAACGCGCGTGCACTTTTTTCCGTGAATTTAACCACAGAAATGTGGCATCCTGTTTCGTGGAATAGTACCTCGCGAATTGATAAAGCGTGGGGAGAGTTCCCGCGATCAGGATATTCTCTAACTATTCCCGCGGCTTGGAAACCACGCGTGGTTTGCTGTAATAATTCTGCTGGTTTACTGTTACTCACTGTGTGGTTGCTGTCTCTGGAGACTGTTGTGTGGTTGCTGTTGCTCAACCATGCCAAAGAGAATATCTGCCAAAAAGAAGCTGCAACTGGCTGAAGCCACCAAAAGGAGGAAACTGCTTTATACTTCAAGCACACAACTGTTGTTACGTTTTATCTCAACAAAACATATAACAAAATATAGGGAAAAAATTATTTTATGCTTGCACAACAAAATATACTTTGTTATAATACACCAAATAATAAAATTGCAGTAGTGGAGTCTCCTGAGCTTGACCTTGTAGCACCGGGGGCGAACGCTGAAGGTGATGCTATGAACACCACCATGTCAGTGAGCACACTCACAGCTACAGAGTTAGTTGAGGAGTCCAGCTTGGTGTCAACTTCAGCAATCCCTTCGATTGAGGACCTGAGCAGTTCAATATGTAAGTCATATGATTAAATGATAAAAAATGTAATGCTATTCTAGCCATAACTACCAATTAAAAAAATAATTTATTGACACACAAAATAAGCAAATAAATAAATAACTATTTGATATAACACCCATTGTGAGAAATGACAGGGAAAGTACGTGGGAGAATACATCGGAGAGGGCAGGGGTGATATCAAGTACGATGACAAGGACATATATGCTGACCTAGAAGATGAGTATCAGCAGAATTTAGGAGGGGGCAGTGATGAAGCAGGTGATTCACCTGTAAATTAGTGATTCTCGTCCCCCCCTGGTTCTGTTTGATTGCGAGACACAACTGGGTTGTGCATCTATGTTGATCACATCACCGACATCACTGCCACAATGTGATGAATCCTCCTATCACCCTGAATGATCCTACGTTCTAAGCCTTGTGAGAACTGGCCGAAACATTTCATCTGCTGGTAATAATGTACAGATATTTAACTAGTAAATTACAACTACATTTACAATGATAATTTGAAATCAATTCTATAATTATTAATTAAGATAATACTATCGATAAATTTATAATTTATAAAGTTTCCAAGGTTACTGGCATAACAAATGACATGCTAAGGCGTAAGAATCCTCTCTCAGTGGTACTCCGCTATTCTTAGAGACCTCATCATCTTGGTAAAAATAATTATATAAATTTTTAAAAAATGGAAAAAATATTTCTGTCTCTGTCTATTAGTGCTAGTAGCTCACAATGGGTTTGCATTTGACTTCCCTATCCTTCTGGCTGAGGTGGAACAGAAAGCAGAACTGCAGCTGACCCTCTTTCATCAGCCAACATGCATTTCAGTGATACCCTTCCTTTGCTGAGGAAGGTACTTTACTACTACTGTAGCTAAAATTAGATAGTTACGTACATGCACTTATATATTAATTTGCTTTATAGCAGGATGGGGAAGTCATTTTACAAGGCTCACCTTTCGGTTTGGAGAAACTCCACAAAAATGTCACCGGAGATGAAGTTGCAGTCAAGGCCCCTCTAAAATTACATATAAAGCCTAATAATTATAGTTATTTGTATAAACTGTAGGAGCACACAGGGCCCTACCTGATGTATTGGCTATAGAGAGAGTCTTCAAGCACCAAGACATCAGACCACATTTGGCAGCTCTCTCCATTAGGTTCCCCCATGAGCAGACTAAGCTGTGGATACAGCAGAAGAGGATTTTCATGAGAGCAGCATCACTGATCAAAGCCATTGGAAAGCCTATAGACACTTACCTCTACACAGGCTAAGAAGCTGGACTCTCTGGGCTTCACATTCGACTCTCTGTCACTCCTTCGCCAGCAGTGTGGAGGAACAGTAGGGTTTCAAGCGGCTTTGAAGGAGCAAGCCGCTTAGAGAGAAGCTGACAAAGGCCATTCATAAGTCCCGCTAAATTAGCCTCCCCTGCTGCTCCGCTGCGTCCGGGCTGGCTCCAGCAGTGCCGATATCTGCTTCAGCTTCTTTTTTTTCACGCCCGGCTCTTCTCAGAGGCGAATAAACAAAAGATTTCACCTCCTCCGTATACTAGGGCGGGGCTAAAATTGGGGCGGGTGCATGGAATTAATGTTAGCGTAGTTTTAATTTCTGTTCTGTAAACTACTTTGGACTTTATCTGAGGAATGGGGAATGGAAATGACTTCAAATTTGGAACAGAGCTCAACCAGAGTCTAGTCAGCAAAATGTTCGATACAATTTTCAAAAAAATTATTTTTTTCACAAAAAAAAGATCTAATAGAGCGTGCAAAAGTCAATAAGTTAAAAGCAATATTGAATAAAGAAAAAATGGATCGAAGCTATTGTAGGCATCGGGTCGGAGAAGTAGTAGGCGAAGTATGGCCGCTCTCTTTTGTATGAGAAGGTAGAAGGGTCATATCTCTTGAAGCGGCCACTTGTTACTTCTGAATTCAGGTATGTAGACTTCTACGGTAGTAGTAAATAAGGTCCACCTGCAGAAAACGGTCTGAATACAACAGAAAAATAAAAATTCTTCCCTAGCAACCAGACTCAATTAACCGCGTGGGAGGTGTGTGGGAAGTGTGCGAGCACCCTTAAGTAATATACTAATTCAATTATCAAATAATTAATTGTATACATGGTTCATCACCGAATAAATTAAGTATTTCTGTACGGACACCCCTTGGTCCCAGACTGTCCGGATAAGAGAGGTTTGAGTGTAGCTACCAATAAGTGCCATCAGGCAGTTATGCACACCTTCTCTCTCACCGTGCAAGATATATTTTGTACAAGTATTTAACTAGGCATTGAAGTTTTTTGTGTGCTGTATATACGTTTACATAAGGTTTAACCGCGGAGCACTAATTACATTCCTTTTGAACTGGTACTATGTACTAATACCACCAGAACATTTCCCAGCGTAGCTGTTAGGTAAAGGGTCAAGCTACGCGAGACTAGAGTAAAACCATGCTCCTCGATGGGCAGTACTGTCAGCCAACATGAGGAACCTCTCTCGGTAGCTAGTTAGCTTTGAATGAGGAGATCCCTCTTGACCACTTTCACTCTCTGTATCATCTTTAACCCTCTCGTTCCCGAATTGTTTGGACACGCGCGGAAAAATCTAATCTTCTACCGCGGAATAGAGCATTACCGTTTTATTTTTTTTACTCGATGCTGGCTGGGAAAACCCCATAGCAACCATATATCACTAAATAGACCAAGAGTTTGGGATTCCCCTCATTTTTTGATTGAGAAAATTGAATAATATTTAGGCCCTCTACTATTACTTTAAAAAAAAAAAAAATTTTTCCCCCAAAAATTCCACTTTTCCCATCAATAATAATAATAAAAAAATAGAAATAATATTGTTTGATGTACTTTATACCAATATTATATTAGTTCAACAATAAAATATGTTGTTTGTTGTGTGTGGTGCTGATTGTGATCATGTAGGAGACATCTATGAGTGTCCACAAGGAACATACGCCATTGGACGTCGAGCTCCACTACAAAACAATTTCATATACACAAAAACACCAACAACAAAGATATTTGTAATACAAACAACAAATTATTCATGATCCTATATAATTGCAACTTTATGATGTATTGTATGCGGTTTCATACAGGCTTTTTGTTTGGGGTGGGGGGGGTGGGGCTCCGAGTGTACTTCGCCACACCCATTTTTTGGAACCTACACTACTTTGATGCACATCTTTGCATAAGAGTCTATACTTCACACTGTGATCAGTGTTCGATCTAATGCACTAAATGGCTCAGTTATGATAGAACATAATGGGATACAATATCAGACTAAAAATAAATGCTTCCAAAATGTTCATTTCTATTCAACTCCCAAAATTCTAGGGGGGAACCCAGGGCTAGCCTCCCACTGTATGAACCCCTGGTATGTATACTCCACACTGTACATGAGAGAAACAATCGTTGTATTGAGAAAGTGTAATTTGAATATGAAAAGCAGTACAAGCACACACGTGGAATTCAACTTACCCGGCATGTATGGTGTCACAGACTGAACGATCCCTCCCAGGTTAGGATCCGGAACCTCCATACAATACCAAAAAAACACAGACAACAATGATATTTGTAACATAACAGCTGGCCTCGCTGAATTGCCCCCCCCCTCCCCCGTCATTACTTTTCACTGACATTCTTGTACCATAACCCCCCCTCCCCCCCCAGCCCTAGCTGGACACCCAAATATCAGTAAGTTGAAAAAATGAAATTCAACTTACCCAGCATGGATGATGTCACAGACCGAAAAAGACCACCGAGTTCGTTCTCTCTCAGGTTGGATCCGGAAGTGCCACATACTGTTTGTTCATGGTTGCTCTCTCTCTCTTTCCACAAATGCACGCACACACATACACACACACACACACACAAGAAAAAAGAAGCTACAGGTGAATACAGATCATAAAAATAAATGTATAATTTATTATACATAAATTGACTGGTGTACACACACACACACATGAAATTCAACTTACATGTGCATAGTAGTCACGATCCAAAAAGATCCAGAGTTCCCTCCCAGGTTGTATACGGAAGTGCCACATACTGTTTGTCCACGGATGCTCTCTCTCATTCCACAAATGCACACACACACATACACACACACACACACTAGAAAAAAGAAGATACTGGTGAATACAGATCATAAAAATAAATGTATAATATAAATTGACTGGTGTACACACACACACACATGAAATTCAACTTACATGGGCATAGTAGTCACGATCCAAAAAGATCCAGAGTTCCCTCCCAGGTTGTATACGGAAGCGCCACATACTGTTTGTCCACGGTTGCTCTCTCTCATTCCATAAATGCACGCACACACATACACACACACACACACTAGAAAAAAGAAGATACAGGTGAATACAGATCATAAAAATAAATGTATAATTTATTATACATAAATTGACTGGTGTACACACACACACACATGAAATTCAACTTACATGGGCATAGTAGCCCCGATTGGAAAAGACCCCCCCCCCCTCCGAGTTCGTTCCCTCCCCGGTTAGATCTGGAAGCGTCAGAATAACATTTCAACTCCACGCACACACATATACATCGAGTGTGAAGCTCCACTACAACACCACAAAAACACAGACAACGACAACGACAATAACAATACATATTACAACTTTTGGGATGTTCAGGGGGGGGGGGGAGCAGCCACAAATATCAAAGTCTGTGGTCCTTCACACAAAAGATTATGGAATATCAATGGGTGTGTTGTCATTTTTCTTCCACTCTACCCCTACCTCATCCACCCGACTCCTGTTCTTCGATTCCCGCCTTCTCCGACCGCGAGGACGTCCAGAACTCGGAGCAGGAGGAGCCACTTCCTCTTCTTCATCACTGGAACCTGCTGCCTATTCGTGTTTCATCATTGGAAGACTCAGGTCCGGTATCCTCTCCTTCATCACTGGAAGACTCTGCTCCTGTCCCCTCATCTGCGTAATCGGGGTCGGTGACTGCATTCACATCTGGTCCTAGTAGTATATGTGGTAAAAAAAAATTTTAAATTTTTTGAAAATTTGAAATTGTTCAAAAAACCACAAGCCACTTTCAAATCTCAAAACTCAATAATATATATATATATATATTATTATAGCTAAACAGCTTACTCTATCTCAATATAGCTATAAATGAGTCCTTTCCACAACAGAAGCTTGCTATTTTTCAAGAGAAAGACAAGAGAAAGACAAGCTTACCTCGATCATCTTCTTGACTCCCATTTTCAGTATTAGAGTTGACGGGGTCTGGTCCACCAACCCTGATACAGGGCCTCCTATAGCCCTAGATGTCGTCTCCCTTCTCTCCGCTTGATCCTGAGTCGCTAAAGTCAGCATCAAGCAAGTCTAAAACTTGCACCGCATTGTAACTTGTAGACGCCATCTTCCAAAAAATGACTTTGAAAAAAAATTTTTTTTTGCATAGTTACCGAGGTCACACGACACGCTCACTTTTTTCCTATGATGTAATAAGCATTACCTAAGACTGTACGTAATAGGGAGGTCCCCAGTTGAACTGGCGATTTTATAAAAAATGGAGAAGACAGTAAGTCAAACCGCAAAGTCTTGGTCGGCAAAGAAGCGGGTGTTTCAATGTGTTATGGAAGGCTACTGAGCTCAAGCAATTTTTTGCTGCTTCTACAAAGCTCTGGAGATGACTGGATCCATAAATGAAGCTGCTGTGAAGAAGGTAACTTTTTTTTTAATTCGACGGAGAACCGATGTTTTTTTTTTTTGCCGAGGAAGAAATAAAAGCAACTGCTGTGAGGTACTGTCGAAGCAGTCCTGGCTGAAAGCTATTTTAGATGCTTCTCCAATGCATTGGGCACCTGTGTATGCAATCTGAAGGTTCTAGCTATAAAGTAACTATTTTAAAAAATTCGGAGAAGACTGCCGGTCTTCACCCGCTTTAAAGCGGGATTGGGAACGAAAGGGTTAACATCGATAATTTCTTTTTAACGCATTTAAAATTAGCATAACATTATGTTAAATGCATCCATTAAATTATACTGACTGACCTAGGTATTTAAATCAAAATTTTGATTTGAAAGTATGTATATACAGGATTTTTTAAGCTTACTGACTTCCATTCAAACGATGATGAAAGGCATGGAGTAGATTGCTTTTTATTCCAAACTCCAGTCATCGGGAGGAAATTAGAACTGAGAATTCAGTTCCTTCCAATATGCCAGAAAATACTGAACTAATTTCTTGTATAACTACTTTTTGTGTCCTGTTTGAGCTCAGAGCAACCTTTCCATGTAAACCCATTTCTGCAGCAAAAGGGGGTTACTAGCTAGAGGGCCAGAAAGAAGTGGGGCACCGGTTTCAATAGGGTAGTGGTACTGGCCACAAGCCTGGTACTAAGATTGGTGGGGACATCAGAGCGCCAAGAGTGGGTTGACGTCGGAGTTAGACTGGCATTAGCGCCCAAGTGGGGTGGCTGTCAGAGTGGGTCTTGAATTAGCGCCAAGCGGGGCGGCCGTCAGAGTGAGTCTTGCAGCGGGGCAGCATCAACTAAATGGTGGTTCACTGGATTAGCGCCCAAGCAATCATCGGCGGGATACCTGCAAGGCCAGAGGAGAGGAGGTATGACATAGCTCCAAGGAGGAGCACCGTGGAAAGAAGGCCTAGTTGGCCCAGTCAGGGGATATTCAAGTCATGGGACTAGTATTTATGTGTCATTGTCTAATGTTGTCTATGATATGCTTTGATCAGGTTTTAGTTGTCTGTAGGAGTTGTAGTATTGACGACTCAATCCTCATAGAATTGGAGAACGAGGTAAAGGTTGTCGCCAGAGACTAATTAACTAGGGTAGGATAAAGTAATGTCAGCCCGTTTGAACGGGTAATTTATGGATTAGGATAGGGTACGGGTCGAGCCGGCCACTGATGCGCTCTGGTAATGATCGCGCAAGACATGAGAGGATGGTCTCCGTGGAAACTGAGGAGTGTACATAACTCAAACTCTCCTACTATACGTTTGCGTGGTGTAGGCGGCAGCTACGCGTATCCCAGAGAGCTATGGGAGTAATGAGAGTGGCGTTTAGGGAGCTCCTGCTGGAGCACCTGGACCAGGGCTTCAGGGAATACCTGCTAGAGGCCATGAGCACGGGTTCAGGGTAGGCTTCAGTTACTGCAGGGTCTCTTGTATGAGTGCTAATAGAAATATGTTGTCAGCAGAGGAGCATCCTGAAGTAGTGGAGAGGTACCTGGCAAAGGAGCAGCAGTTTGGTAGGGTGATTGGTAGTGGTGGGCGATACCGGATTTATGTTTTCGATATCGATACCAAGTACTTTCGAACCTGGTATCGACGGTATCGATACCGATATCGATACCACGCATGCGCACTAATTAATTTAATTTTTTTTTTTTAATTTAGATGAATTGTCAAAAAAATGATTTGGAAGAGTATTACATGTAAGCAAAGCAACTAACTACGGATGAAAAAGTTCGCTATTTTGATTATTAATTTTATTCAGCTCTGGAAGGAACCGCTAGAGATTAACCACATTAAATTAACCACATTAAATTAACCACATTAAATTAACCACATTAAATTAATCACATTAAATTAACCACGTTAAATTAACCACATTAAATTAACCACCTTTACCAAGTGTTAATGTTGGCCACAATGAGATGTCGGTAAAGGTCGATATTCTATCTGGGCAGGGCTAATAGTAATATTTGGTATCGAAGTCTGTTCGATACCACTCTGGTATCGATACCGGACACTTTCCTCTGGAAGTATCGAAGTATCAATACCAACTACTCGGTATCGCCCACCACTAGTGATTGGACCCCTGGAGTGTGCTCAATTCCCTCAGGTCCATGTGAGCTGGTTCGGAGTCATTTTGAAACCTGACCAACCTGGAGAGTGGCGGCTTATTGTTTATCTATCCCACCCAGCTGGCTCTAGTGTGAACGATGGAATAGAGTCAGACCTGTGCTCATTGCGGTACTCCACAGTAGATGAAGCAGTCATTCTTGTGAAGGACCCCTGCTCATTTATGGTGAAAGTGGACATCGAGAGTGCTTACCGGATTATTCCAGTCAATCCGGATGACCGACCCCTACTTGGGATGAGATGGAACGGCAAGTTGTACATTGATACGGCTTTGACATGCTCATGAATATATAAGACCTTTTACAGTAGGCATTTTAGTAAAAATCTTCACAGATGGCTTTTATTAGTGAGACTACAGGCCCGTCTCTGCTACTTTCAAGAGGGTCAGACCAGGAAGTGGGTGTGGTTTATCTGAATATAGGGTGTGTCTTAAATTAATAAGTATAGCTCAGTATTTGAAAAGATTGGTACATTCATGACGAACAATACATTGAATACAAGAACTGATGTGACAAACTAAATGAATTTTCCAAAAATATGCATACGACGGTCATTCATACTAATAAATTCATTTGCTATTTCTTTCATTTTGAGATTATCTGTAAGTTCTTTATGAATGTGAAGAATCATTAACTGGTTCAGTCGTTCCTGTGTCATAGCTATTTGAAACTTACAAAAGCAGCATCATCTCCTTTCTTAAAAGTAATGTGCTTTAGCTTCACAGCTTTCAAACAGAGATTGTAATGAAGCCAGGTCCAGCGCTGAAACCAACTGGCTTGAAAGCAACGTTTCACTCTAGTCTTTTTTCCAAACGTTCTCTTAGTAAAACTGAAGGTTAGAGGCTGATGTGGAAGCTCTGGAAGATTTCCCAGAAAATCTTGGTCAGCAATTCCATCGTTGTTACCACTAGGCGGGGAAGCCATAAATCTGCTGCGAGAGCTACAAGATCGAAGGGAGCAACTACTAACCACGCGTGCGGTGAGACCCTTTACCGAAACAATCAATGATCCAATTGACACACCCACCTTTCTAAAAAAACGGTCCGACCAAGGTCGGACTGGTCGGACTATCTACTGCGGCCCTGGACTAAGGCTCGGTTAGCTGCATGCTGGAAAAGTGACATTGATTGGACTCTTTATCCTCAGAAACTAAGAGAGTTAATGATGTACTACCTTACTGTTTTATCACAACTTCATTGCTACATTACGACACAGGGATGCTCGGCATTGGACAAATACTCAGTGTTCCAGCAAATGCAGTTTTATTTGGATTAATTTCTTTAGCTAGTTTTGTGCTAGCTCACTCATATGTTAGATGCACAGAAACACATTGGACAGAGCCTATCATAGTGTGGTTAGTTGTAGCAATGCCCACAGGATCGGGTAAATCTACACTCTTCAAGTTTCTTTT
>WLWD01002372.1_pt1 | contig 42233 bp, 23 predicted proteins | sample 6712731 | NCBI WGS metagenome assembly WLWD01 (sample SAMN12718690, study PRJNA576275) | sponge metagenome | isolation source: marine sponge | host: Mycale hentscheli | place: New Zealand: South Island, Marlborough, Capsize Point | collected 2014-11-01 | reverse complement strand
TCACAATCCTTCACACTCACAATCTTCACACGTGCACACTCACGATCTTCACACGTGCACACTCACATCCTTCACACGTGCACTCACAATCTTCACACGTGCACACTCACATCCTTCACACGTGCACACTCACAATCTTCACACATGCACACTCACATCCTTCACACGCGCACACTCACACACATCCTTCACACGCGCACACTCACATCCTTCACACGTGCACACTCACAATCTTCACACATGCACACTCACATCTTTCAAACGCTTACACTCACATCCTTCACACGTGCACACTCACATCCTTCACACGTGCACACTCACATCCTTCACACGCGCACACTCACATCCTTCACACGTGCACACTCACATCCTTCACACGCGCACACTCACATCCTTCACACGCGCACACTCACATCCTTCACACGTGCACACTCACATCCTTCATGTGTACAGGAAGGTTTTTCCATTGCTGAGAGCAGTCCTTTCGGAATTGAAAGCAGTTGCTACGGAAATGACAGGGTCTCAAGTTCTCAATAGATCTCCGCTGATCATTCAGATAGAGCACGTAAGAGGTCCTGCAAACACAAGAGAAAGATAGTATCACAACAGAAGTTAATTAGCATGTGGGTGTAGGCAAGGAACCCCTACAATTTGAAGGTAACTAATTATACAGGTATTTAATGGGTAAATTTATACACATGTAAAAATTGGATAACCTAACACACATACAGTCAGTCACCAAGTAATTTCCACTCAAAAATTATCTCCACTTTTATACTTTAAGAAATTTTGTCCAGTGTGTTGAAAAGCAGCAAAATTAATTGAATGAAAATTCTAGTGAATCACTACCACTCAAAGTGCACTGTAGAAAACTGTACCCTAGTAATTATAACAACAGGCCAGGCTTACTAGTTTTCAGTGATTTTACAGCTACACACCTTGCTCTTAGTGGAGCCTACCCTACCCTAGTCTGGCATAGCCGACCCTTTACCTTCCCATTACAAGTGGGCGTGGGGGGGGGGGGGGGGGGGGGAAGTGTCTGGTGAGAGCTCCACATCGGATTCGTACTCACCTATGTACGTGACGTCAACATTAAGGGGCGTGTACAGTTAGTTCTAGTGAGCGTCTTAACGTCATGTCGTACGTGCGCACTCACGGCTCTGCTGCGTTAAGGATTAATAGGACGCAGCACTTTGCTTGTTATAATAAACGCTTTCTACGAACAGAAATTGAATTATTGTCTAATCTGTGGAAGCCAATGGTTTTAATTGAATCCCCAAAAAAGCAGAAAGAGAGATGAATCTTGTCAACATTGACAGCAGAAAAGAAAAGTATATTTTCAAGAAGTGTTTCTATGCCGATACAAACTTGTGAAGAAAGAAGCGGTTATGTAACCACTTCAAACACATACACAACATATGTAGTAATGTGCAGACATACTAAAGAATATGGGGAGATTTGTAGCAATTAATCTGAATACTGCCTACACCCATATCTTAAATAGGCAAAGCTTCATCATCATTATTATTTATTGCTATTATTATTATTATTATTATTAATTATTTTATTATCATGGTGGTGATAATTGTTACAATTAACCTTTTAACCACGATGGGATGAGTAGGAAAGTAAATAAGACAAAATCGTGGATGAAAGTACATAGGAGAAATTGATGATGCATATTTTTCAGGTTGAGTAGGAGCTGCAGATGGATTCAGGGATTTTTCTGGCTCAATTGTATATTGCAGAATGATTCTGCTCACACCAGTCTGTAGTCACTGTGCACATGTCTCGTTCAGCACAGCCTGATCTCACCAACTGTAGCAAACTCAGTTATGCCACAAGTAAATCTAGCGCCTCTAAATCCCACATCATTCCATACATTCCCTTTCAACTCCAGAGATTCATCCAATGCAAACTGCACACAACATGCAAATATTAGGAGTGGGGAGGGGAGGGGAGGGGGGGGGGGAAGGTCTGGGGATAAGGTAGTACCAAATCTGTTGTTAATGCGATTTTGTGTGAGACGAAGGAGGTTTCTGACTTGGTGATTGTTACATAGTGACACAACTTTGGATGCATACGACTGAAAAACTTGCAGTTGAAGGTTATCACTTCCTTTATTTATTGCTGGGGATAGATGTTATCGCCACTAGATATGGGAAAACTCCCGGCCATGGCTGCTCATCACTGCTATTGGATCACCTCCACCAACTTCAGGAGTCACAAAAATCAATAGTTATCTTTGTTACCCCTCTCAATGCTATAATGGAGGATTATTTCTTTTGTATTAGCAATACCATGTATATTATTGTCCAATCCAACGTAGGTAGGTAGCTTCACGGGCATCCAGAATTTTGTCTGTTCCTGCAGTAAACTCTAACACTAAAACCTTAACACTAAAACTGTAACACTAAAACTCTAACACTAAAACTTCTTGTGAAAGTTAATGTACAGTCTAACATTACCACCTAATATTCAGCTGCGTACTGGGGGTTGTTTACGTGGTTGATATTTAATGACCAAAATCCCAGAAAGCGTGGGTATCAGTGCTCTTGAGCTGGCCATTTCCACATTCCTCCAGAACATATTTATATTACATCTATGTCCTCAGAACCTTTCCTTCCCAACGCCCCCAATAATAGAAGGTAAAGGGTCGGCTATGCCAAACTACCACCAAATAGAACCCTAAATTACAAAATTATACCTCCTACTGTATCAACCTTCCCTCCATTATAAAACAGTATTGGCTTCACACTGTATATTATGCTCAAGTATGAAGTGAATTGTGCCAAGAACAGCTAAATAACATTCCTAATGAAAGCACTTTAAGATGTAATTCAGCTAACTTATGGTAACATTCAGCACATGAGCAGGAGAAACTTTTGTGCTTCATCATTTTGTATTTCTTCATCTGGACCTAACTGGTGATCTTTTCCTTCTCAACACTACTTTTTTTTTTTCACTTCTGTTAATTGCAATACACACACTATCAGGCTAGCTTGACTACTCACACACAGCCTGGGTAGTCTCATGAACCAGCCGTTCTTCACGCGTAAAGGGGCGTGGCACAGGGAAGGAGAATGTCTGGTAACTTTCACCAGGTTTTGGTGAAATTGTCCCGGAATGTTGGGACAACCAATTAAGTATTAAGTGACCACAGATACGTAAACGTCACTCTTACGCGTCGACCTCATTTACTCAACTCTTCACTTACTGCGCTTTATTTCGTGATGTTGTGCTCAGTAGATATCACGCAGGTCTATGACGTCACAAAAATGAAATTAATTGCATTCCAGCATTTCACGGAAACCTGGCAAAAGTTACCAGAGAACGGCAGGTTAATGAGACACTGAACTGAAATAGTTGTTCGTTCAACAAACAATTACCAACATTACTGAGCTGACCTTAAGTAAACCCACAGCAAATACACTCACCTCAACCACACTATGGAATACTACTTGTAGCAACCACCAGTGGCTACTCCCAGATAGCTTCAAACATTTTTATGTGCACCACCCATTACAAACACTAAGCCTTTATTATACTGAAGTACAAAAGGTTAATTCAATTAAACTGAACCGCCAACATATGCTAATTATTAAGGCTTCTGTCCTTACACGGGCTTAGGAGGCGGATTAGGACCATCGAATGTGGGTTTCTCCACCTGCGGGCATATCCAGATTGGTCTCCTCGTCAGGGAAGCCACGTAACAACCTCTGAATACCCAAGAAGAAACTCCAGCCATGCTGCAAAAGCCGCGCGTGAGCGTTATACACATATTAATGATTTTATTGTGGGAGGGGCGCGGGAGAGCAAACGATATTATATTGTGGGAGGGGCGCGGGAGAGCAAACGATTCTTACCAGCAATTGAGTTGAGGGTGTGGCTAATATTGCAGAGAGCGAACACAAAAAAGAAAGGAAGGTGGCAGGTGTTGTTCTTAGTTAGTTAGTTTATGTGCGCGTCCTATGGCTTCCAGTAACACTTGGAGAGTTGAGCTGGCGTGTTTCTCGGTGCTGCTCGTGCTGGTGGCTGTACAAGGTATGCTTTCAATGTGGGAGTTGCCCCGACGAGGCAACTTCGGCAAAGCCATGTCTGTAAAGTTAAGTGGTAGAGAGAGAAATTTGGCCTTAAGGGGAAAAAATCGTTTTGTGATTGCTACATTGTACTAGTTACCATAGAAACAAGCTCTGTGTTGATTAATCTTAACATGCAGGTCTATTAGAAACGAGATTTAGGTATAATCGATTGAGATTAATTTGATCAAAATAACGAAGAATGCCTCAATTTGGGAATTGTATGTTTCTAAAAAGAGGTAGCAATTTGAAATACTCCATCAAATACAGCACTGGTACAAGAACTTCAATGCTTTAATAAAAGTCTTATACTTAGCTGCAGAGCCATTATCAGGACCACCACCTGTGATATGAATGCAACTTTATAGATAGTGCCATTTCTTACACTTTGTTTAGCTTTTGGTGCATGACATTTTAGAGATCGTCTGTTGTAACAGGCAGACAAACTGATAAACAGACAAACACAGGATTTAAATTACCTAATGTTATGGAGGTCCAATCAATATTTTTCTTGGATGTTAGTCCTTTACATGCAAAAATGAAAAGTTCGAAGATACGAGTGTCACCTTATTTTCCTTGTATGCATGCATGTATGTATACCATGTTTGCATGTTCTGTACATGGGTATGTCAGCAGCATTACTTGACTCCAGGAACTGTCACTGCATGTAAACAGATCCATGATTTTATCGTCTGTGCTGTGATATGCTCCAATCAATGCATAATTTTTTAATTTATACCATTTGCAGATTTGTTTTGCAGCATTATGTGCGTTCATGTTTAAATATACAGTGTATAGTTGTAAATGTAATATATATTTTTGTGTGTGCACATCTGCAGTTGTGATATACAGATATGCAGACGAGCAGGACCAGAAGTACGGCCTGGACAAGGCACAATTAGTCATCTATTACCATGGCAACAGTGAAGGAGACACGCAGTGGGCGGAGAAAGAGCCGTGGCTTATAAATGTATCCTATACTTCAGACAATTGCTATCAGGTAAATAGAGCATTAAAAAACCTGAATCAGTAATTTTGAAGAGGTTTGGGTTGCACTTACATAATCTTGGAATATTTATGTCATTTCTAACGATTGAATTTAGTGACTGGGTGTTATAGCAACAACGCTATAAAGCTATTTATTTATTTACACAAGTGCTTAAGAACATAATATGTACATATCAGTCAGAGAGCCATTTTTTTATTTGACAAAATATATTTAATTGCATTGAGGTATTGATGTGTGCAACTGTTCATAGTCAAGCTAGATAGTTTATTGGTAATGGGTTTACTAAAGTTAGAACCAACCAACAAACAAAGGACACTCAGTGTAGGTACTGTATGCTCAAACATATTTAGTTAGATTTTTTTCGTGAGCTCCTGCAGTGAATTAATTTGGAATTTTTCTTTATTGAGTGAAAACCGTGGCTAAGTTTGTACTTTGTACCCACTTATTTTTATAAACATGCTTAATACAAGGCTGTCATTAGATTGCTACTATTAGAGCTGTTGCTATAAAAGTGGCTATGACTGACTGTATCTAGTGTGTTCCCTATCCCCTGGGAGCAGTTGCACGGAATCATTCCCTAACGGTTCAACTGGACACGACCTACCCAGCCACCATCACTCTGACGGACACCAACTCCTCCAAGTCCTGGTCAGTCCATCGCCACTATGAGGAGGCGTCCCTTTACCAACTCACCATTTCCATGACGACCAAGGATGCGAACATAGCGGTGAATGAGGTGGAAAGTGGAAGAAATTCGCTTCTACGTGAGTTGAGCTCATGGGATTGTATGTATGTATGTATTTATGTGTGGATTTGTCGGTGTTGGTATACCACAGCTAACAATTTTTGTCTGGCAGAATTTTTTCTTATGAAGGCAAATTAAAAGCAATGGATTAGAATAGAATGTACTTAGTTTGGCTAGCGAGCGAAGCGAGCAAGACACTATCAGGGGTAACTTAATTTGAAAATCGGGGATATTTGTTTATATATATGTGGGGACGTACGTATGTCATTTGTACTTTGACCTTCACGTATTTTTGTGTTCGCTCCGTGTTCGACCCCGTTCCGAACTTCACTAGACAGAATCCTCCGGTTTAACGATCGTTACCTGCATCATCCCAGAAATTGAATTGTTTACCGCTTTGAATTCGTTTGCGGTGCAATTAAAACTCAAAAACTTTCCAGAGTTCCATTCCTATTCGAGTTAGTGGTGGTGGTAAGTTAATGCACTATTTGTTGTAAGCCCTACACAACAATATTTACTTGAAAATTCATTGTCCACTCAACAACCACGAAGGTAAGTCTTGTGTAGGTATGGCCAGTTGTGTGAAAGTATTGTGCGTTTACACCTATTACTAAGAATATCACAAACAAAACATTTAAATAACGTGACTTGTTGTTGTTGTTGTTGTTTTTTGTTTTTGTTTTTGTTAAAAAAAATTTCAATTCAAACAATTGTGGGGAGTGGTTACTATGGCATTTACAGTATCTGCGTAATTTAAAACTCGCCTATTTTTGGAGCTTCTAAGTGCCACTTGTTGGTTGTCAAGAGCCACTGGTAGTCAGAATGGCTTCTATTGAAGCTACCACTACTCGAGAAGCTGAGATAAGTACATAATTCAATATTAGTTAACTAGAGTTACTAAAATAACTCTGGACTTTTCTTTTGTAGCTGAGAGCTTGTTCAAGAGTTACTGGTAATTTAAACTTGATACTACAGTGTTATCACTACTCAGGAAATTAAGGTGCGAGAGTAGTTCTGTATTTATTTGCTATAATAAAGTCAACAGCAATACATATAAATATGTATATTTATTGCAGCTTTGATATTTTTACTTGAATATTTCCGCATCACGCGAGCGTTCTGTATTCTCCCATATTGTACGGTTTATATTGTACGCTCGTTGTAGCGCGCGCGTAGCGAGTAAAATCAATGAAAATTGTATTGTAACCGGTTGAGAAAAATTTCAAAGAAGCAATAAATCACTTATCACACTCGTCGTACAATATGGGAATGATATTTTACTCTCACGCCACATTTTCACTCGCCTTTGGCTCGTGAAAATATTTTGCGTGCTCGTAAAATATTTTCCCATATTGTACTCTGACTCGTGCTATAAGTATTATATATATTTTTTATTTATACTTATATTTATTATTTGTTTTTGCTGGCTAGACAAAAGATCAAGCAATTACAACAATAATAGATAGCTAATTAAATAAATAAAATAATAACATCAATAATAATAATAAAATAGTCCAACAAAATAAATAGCTAAATAAATAATAAATAATTATTAGGTACTGAACAGAGCCTGATAACTGTTGCCACATAGAAAATGCATTAAAGTAAACAGGATGTGGCTTAGGGCAATATTTTTCCATATCACCTGTGTTCATAGTTATTACGTTGGGTTATTACGTCCCCCTAGGTGAATTTCTTGTTACCAAGGTATTCGCGCATGAGCAGTACCTAATAAATTTATTATCCATTGGATACCCGAGAATATCACTTGTCTGATTGGTGGTATTTACGCTCGTGCCTGCGGCACTCGCGTAAATACTAAGCCAACAGACTCGTGATATTCTCCTGTATCAAATGAATAATATATATATAATAAGGATTAGTTGGTGATTGTTCCCACTGAGAGAGCAGGAAAAGATAGTCCCTAGCCCCTTCTTGTATATATAGAATCCATTTTTGTCATCATGAAATACATAATATAACACTATTGTAGTATTATGCAGCCTAACAAGGCAGGCTCACTCACCAATTGTGCTCAAGCACACCACTAGTTATTGGCTTAATATAATCGAGTATGCGTACATAGTACATATATATGAATATTTAGAAAACCGACCACTTGTAAAATTAATTCAAAATTGCATGCGGGTCCTGAAAGTAAAAAAGTCCAATTTTTTTTAATTTTTTTTCTTTCGTTTTCTTAAACAAATGCCTTGGATCTATCTATCTACCAAATTTTAGTTCAATTGGACGGACTTTTAAGGCACAAAACTTAAAAAGCAAAAACTGACTCATATTTATCGCGAGTCTGCGTACGAAGTCCTGTGGAATAATTCCCGCTGGTTACTATAGATACTCCCGCGCCCGGCATGCAGAACTTGACATTGACTGAAAGATAAGAGCTCTTACCTTTTTTGAGAATGGGCAGCGACCTTGTGAACACTGGGACTGAAGGTATTCTCGACCTTATCGATGTGTGCTAGGCTGATATTTCCGACTCGAATAGGAAGTAAGGTAGAGCTTATAGCCATACAGGACAAACTTTTACTCCCTTACATTTACTCTTATTCTAAACCCTTCTGCTTCCTACAACACCGCTGTGTACTCATTCTTCTCCCCGGTAGCTAGCTATGCAAACAAACTCGGCTTTATCCACGTGTCAATAATTTACCGGCAAAAATGCTGAGCTGTAGTAACATGGACCGTATACGGACGGCTCCAATTTTCAATTGCGGAGTTAAAACTCAATATATTGTTGGACGGTATATCAAAACACCTCGAAGCGTTTTGGGTCGTATCTTCTCCCGTGAGCAACGGAATGTTCAAAATGAGGCATCACTGCGCTCAGCATAAAATTCTCTCTTGTTTGAGACTAAAATCTCAATTTTCAATTTTTTTTCACAAGTGGTTGGTTTTCTCATAGCTGGTCACAAATTACAGTTGCTATGATCCTGTTTGTTTTAATTGTGTATTTACTGTGTAATGTAGTGTATAGCTCTAGCAGAGTATCTAAATTCTTATGAATTGGGTGTGTGTGTGGGGTGTGTGTGTGTGGGGTGTGTGTGTGTGTGTGGGGTGTGTGTGTGTGTGTGGGGTGTGTGTGTGTGGGGTGTGTGTGTGTGGGGTGTGTGTGTGTGGTGTGTGTGTGTGTGTGGGGTGTGTGTGTGTGTGGGGTGTGTGTGTGTGTGGGGTTTGTGTGTTGTGGGGTGTGTGTGGTGTGTGGGTTGTGTGTTTGTGTGTGTGTGTGTGGGGTGTGTGTGTGGGGGGGTGTGTGTGTGGGGTGTGTGTGTGTGGTGGTGAATAATATTACAATAATGGAAGTGATAATTAGGTTAGGTTGTTTGCACAATATTTGGTGGATGTGGAATATTAGAGAAATTACGTTTGTTTGTTTGTTTTATTTGTTGCTGTAGCGATCCTGTATGCCAGCGTGGTGCTAGTGGTGGTAGCGTGTGTGTGTGCAGTCGGTGGAACTTTAGTGAGGTGAGCTAATGCAGCTGATTGGCTGAAATACAATCAACACAATATCCAAAAAAAAAAAAAAAATTCTTGTAGCTCTTGTTAACTTATGCTCCTTACCCTACATAATAACCCTTATGAATATACTGTGTGGTTAATTTTGATTATAAAAGGTAAATGCAATCTATCACTATACACATCCATAGTACGAGTCCACGTTGTGCAGTATGGGTTGTCGCCAATTTGGTTAAGTGCGCAATATGACTGTGGGACACACCCATATTAGTAGGTGGGGCCTTCCAGGATTACCCGTGGACAATTGACGGCAAAGCAGGACAAACTAGAATCAATATTAGTTTTTATTACGTATGGGAGAATACATCAACTTGTACAAGTCTCACAAGACGATGTGTACTTGCACGTAGCTGATGCTGACAGGTTGTCTTCTGGAATTAGTAAACCTCACCTAGCTCTTATGTGTATCTTGTGTATGTGTGTGTATGTGTGTGTGTGTGTATATGGTGTGTGTATGCGTGTGTGTGTGTGTGTTGTTTTCTGGACTTAGTAAACCTCACCTAACTCTTATGTGTGTGTGTGTGTTATGTCTTCTTGTATGTGTTGGTGTGTTAATTGTCACCTGTCATTTGGCATAGATTGGTGTCTCTGGTTCTGATATGGTTTCTGTTTATGATTGACTTCATTAGGCACAGAGAGAGACTTCTGAATCTGTTTCGCAATGGCCCTGGAGTGGGCGTGGCATCTGAGGGGCGTGCTGGTATCGTGGACTCGAACATACAAACCAATGACCTAGAAGAGGTGCAAGTAAGAGTGTGCTAGTATGTATGTATGAAGCTTTATTTAATCTTTTCTTTTCTGCATTTTGTAATTAAATAGTATTGAGTATGATGTGCCTATTGTACCCTTTTTTGTTGTTTCGATTACTAACTTATAACAGCCTTGTTGGTGTCAGTTATAATTGATAGGGGCTCACTCTTTCACATGAAATATTGTTACTGTTGGAATATTCAATTTTGTTACTGCAGCTAAGTTTTCAAGTCATGGTTGTTATTTGTGGTGTGTATTAGGACCCGTTTGAGTCCATGAGGGCTTCTATGCCTGGCTCTGGTTCCAAGAAACACAGAGACAAGAAGAAAAAGAAGAAAGGGTCCAGTAGATCAGCGTCTCCAGCCAGCATTGTGAGTCTTCGTTCGTGGAGTGGTACTGGGCGTGAAATGAAGGGAAGAAGTTTGTGTATTGTGTGTAGAGAAAATCAGTGAGCGTGAGAGTGCATTTGTACGGCGTCATGCTAACTGCCGCTTAACTTAGTGAGTCCCAACTTATGACTATTTCAAGATTACTCTTTTTATTGTGCACTGAATCAGCCTATTGAGTGCCTTTACGTAGACAATGTATTGAATTGGAAAGTATCGTACGCCAGCGATATTCCGCAGTAAAGGGGAAGTCCGGAGTTATTGCGTTGGGTTATTGTGTCCCCCTAAGCTTCATTTTTACGCTTATTGTGTCCCCTGAGGATCTGCTAATTCTATAATACCATTCTGTGCCAATTACATAAATAAAATAGCTTCATATGAATGTAGAGACTTTTTGTTACTAGCTATGAGAGTGCTGGTTCATGCAGACTACCGCTTGCACTCTGCGAGAAGTCCGTCTAATTCTTTGGGTGAAATATTCTAAATTTTTCGCTTTTCATTTATCCCTTTACACAAACGATAGCTACCATGTTCTTAAGTCGGGTAATGTTTATTTTGAGTATTACAGTATTTTTTTTTTTTTTTTTTTGCTCTTCTAAAAACTTCCGTAATTCCTCAACGTCAAGACTAATGATTGTTCACTCTCAATGCTACAAGATGGCGGTACTTCTTGCCTTTCACATTTCCTTTCTACTCCACCTCAAATATTAGAGAAAAGATTTTCAATGACTTCATCAGAATAAAAGAAATGAAAGACTTCTTTGCAGCATCCATTACATTAGCCACTCGGTTTCTATGCCATTCACACATGACCAGTACACAATAAATAGATTAATCATTGGATATCGCGGGAATATCACTCGACTGTCGGTGGCATTTCCACTTGTGCCTGCTGCACTCGTGCAAATGCTAGCCAACAGACTCGTGATATTCTGCGGTATTCAATGATTAATCTATATTTATATGTACGTTTATTTGTATGTATGTATACATAAATATTCCCAGTGTACCCTCATGTGGTTGGTATGTACATGCATTTACTTGGCCAGAAGCATCTTTTGTCATGCACGATATATTCTCTAATTTCACACTTCAGCAGTGATATGGTTAAGTGTGTGTGTGTGTGTGTGCACCAAAGAGGTGTGGTCAAACTATATACATAGAGACAATCGAGAACAGCGAGATAAACCTGCTTTGGGTTGGGTATGACATCACACACTATAACTGTGTTCATAGGGGGTGCGGTTGCTGTGTTTGTATGTAGCTGATCAAAGGCACTCAGGAAGGTCCTGTGGCAAGTCCTCCTTCAGAGGAAGACAGTAAGGAGGCCAAGAAGAAGAGACTTCAATCCCTGGACACCTTCAGAGGGTTAGTTCCAGTCTAAATGTCAGTTCCGGTCTAAGTGAATGGTATTAATTACAGGGTCCTGCCCACTAGTTCAGTTTATTGTATTCATATTTTACTTTTGGCAACAGTTATTTCTGTACTAATTACTACCAATGCAGAGTCTTAGTAAATTGAATTTGAATAGGAAACATTGTATGTGTTGATGTTGTTATTGTAGCACAATATATAATACCAGCAGGATAGGGGGAAAGCTTGTGTTTGAGCACTGATAACCTTCCTGATCTGGAAGGACTTTGTTTCCTAATTTACCTTATACTGAATGTGATGACGCTTTACCCATCCAATAGTGATGACGCTTTACCCATTCAGTTAATGGCTATTCTTTACCAACCAAACCCAGCTCAGTCCAATGGATTATTGATGAACACACACAATTGGTCGTAGTCATTACTGACACACAAGCGTGTTATTATATGGATTATTATTGTTGTTGTAGTTTTATTATTATTATTATTATTATTATTATTATTATTATTATATTATTATTATTATTATTATTACTACTACTACTATTATTATTATTACTAGTGGTGTGCTTGAGCACAAATGGCGAGCGAGCCTGATAGTTAGGTAATATAAAATGTTACTATTTTTAGCTTACTTCATGCAAACACTATAATAGCAGTTATGACATTAGATTTCAGCAAACAAATACAAAATCACTCTCTTACCGGATTACTGGTAACTTTTGTAGTATCAAACATCAACCATTCTGATAATCTCAATCACCAGTAACTCTTGAACAAGCTCTCAGCTACGATAAAAAATAAACCAGTGTTATTATTTGTAATTTTAGCCAACAAATATGGAATTACTACTTACATCATTCTTGATTATTGATAACTTCTGTAGTATCAAATTGAAGTTACTTTGACTATCTGAATTACCTCTAATTCTTGACAACAAGCTCTCAGCTACATAAACAAAAGACAATCAATTTTAGCACACAAATACAAAATTACTTTCTTACCTCATTTTCTTGAGCAGTAGTAACTTCTGTAGTACCAAATTTGAGTCATTCTGACTATTTGAATTTACCAGTCACTGTTGACAACAAGCTCTTAGCTGAGTTAACAATAACAGAATTACCTGAATAAACTTAGAAAGCAGTGGCAAAGAAGCGCAGTTTGACAAAGACTTCACAATTGTTTCAAGAAGAGAGTAGCTATAAACGTTTTGGTTGAAACAGAGTTGCGTAAGGCAGTGCAGCAGGATTCTCCGCGCTCGTTAATTGAAAAATACTGGAACTGTGAACCCTTTACCTAACTAACGTAATTAGAAGCGTGGGCGAAAACAGAGGTCTCACGTACCCCATAAACAGAAAATAAATATAGCGAAATCTTGATTGAGTTACTCCTGATAGTGTCTCGCTCGCTTCGCTCGCTCGCCAATTATTATTACTACTACTACTACTATTATTATTATTATTATTATTATTATTATTACTACTACTACTATTATTATTATTATTATTATTATTATTACTACTACTACTTATTATTATTATTATTATGTTTGTTATACATATTTGCATAGATTTTCCCTAGTGATAATGATATTTGTGAACTACGGAGGAGGTGGTTACTGGTTCTTCAACCACAGCAGGTGGAATGGACTCACAGTGGCAGACCTGGTGTTCCCGTGGTTTGTATGGATAATGGGCGTGTCCCTGGTGTTCTCATTCAAGGGGCGTGACAGCAAATCAGTCTTCTATCAGGTCTATCTGATACTGAAGAGAACTGTCATTCTGTTCTCGTTTGGACTCTTCTTGATCAGCAACACAGGGAGTAAGTAGTTGTAATGGAGCCGTATAGTACATGTGACTTCGGCAAGAAATCAAAACTTCGGATTAAGTTGTAATTAACTATGTTGGCTGTTAAAAAGAGGAAAATTTGCTATTATTATATGATTTTATCGCATGAATGAAGACAGTTCTCCCAAAGGACTGTTTCTGGTACTGGCACTTGATCGTAAAAATGTGGTTGGTTTATGTATTTACTCCTTCAATGATTCAGTCATTCTCGGCTGAAATAATTATCATAATAGCAAATTTTCTCGTTCTAACAGCCAATATTGTTTAATTAAAACTTAACCCGACGTTTTGACTTCTTGTTGACCCCTGAAGAGAACTTCCGCAAGAAATCGAAATGTCTGGTTAAGTTTAATTTACGATATTGGTTGTTAGAACGAGAAAATTTGCTATTATTATTTTAATCTTGTTAAATGTACTTATTGGGTAATGAACTTTAATTGTCAGATTTTGCTTTTGTCATCTAGTCCGTGCTCTATCTGTACAGGTATGTGCATGTGTGCGCGCGTGTGTGTGCATGCGTGCACACGTATGTGTGTGTGTGTGCGTGCATGTGTGTGTGTGCGTGCATGTGTGTGTGTGCGTGCATGTGTGTGTGTGTGCATGTGTGTGTGTGCATGTGTGTGTGTGCATGTGTGTGTGCATGTGTGGGTACCTATGTGAGTTTGCCAAATGCAGCTGCTGCATTGAGTTAGTTTTTGTCATATAATGTTACTAATATTGTGTTGTTTGTTGTTGTGTAGGTGATGAGGGCGTGTCATTGTCCACCCTGAGGATATGTGGCGTGCTACAGAGACTGGCGGCCACGTACTGTGCCACTGCAATCAGTGAAGTCATAGCACAGCTGGTCTATAAAAGAGTCAAGGTACAAGAATTGCTGAAATGTGTTGCAATGTGGTAAAGTATGGACAAAAATTAGTATCTAGATATTGCCACTACCCAGAATTACAATTACACCTCTTTAATTATCTTTTTACCTCTTTATTTTTTTATTCTCCAAAATTTAACAAAATTTTTTTACTTGAGTGTGTTGACAGCAGTAAAGTGGATGGGGAAAAAAAAAATCAATAACTAAAACTAAGCAATTTTTATTGTATCTAATTTCCCTTGAATCATATGCCATTAGATATTGAATGAAGATGTAAATTGCCATCAAGTCAACATTCTCTCATGTCATGTAACAAATATCATACGTTATTTAGCTATTATATGTACCTACAATTTCATGGAAATATGCTACTTATGAAGTTCTTTGAGAAAATACAGACACTACTTTCTTTAAGGAGTCTCTTTATCCTGTCTCTATATTGACTTTTAATCAAGTTGCACTTTGAAGTTGGTTGTGTGCGTACTTTATCGTGAAGATATTTGTGTGTGTATGTGTGTGACAGTTGAGGGTGTGGCCAGGTCTCTCTGACGTGTGTTTCAACTGGTTCCAGTTCTGCATGGGTGCTATGATCACTCTCCTGTGGGTTCTCTTTACCTTCCTCATTAGTGAAGACGGTTGCCCCAGGTTCGCCCATTGTAGTTGAATAATTTATTGTTGTCTTATTCCACAAGTCATTTGTTGCTATGGCTATGACACATGTGTATGTATGCGTATCTAAAGAACTGAGTAGTCTTTACAAATAGTTGAACTGCTTTGACAATTCAATTTGATTGAATCAAATTGCAGTTAATGTAAATCAGTTAAAAACAAACAAACAATAATAGGATTGAATTTTCTATTGTGGACTACATTATGCAAGGTAGAGCTATTTATCAGTTTCTAAAACTTAAAAAGAAAAACAACTCCTTGTACGTGTCAGTTTTAGAGGAATGGTCCCATTCCTGTAATTTTAAAAAAAATTTCAACCTTTTTTTTGTTATTATTTCCAGGGGTTACCTAGGCCCTGGGGGTATTGGAGACAACTTCTCCTACCCCACATGTACAGGAGGTGCAGCTGCTGTGATTGACAGGTGGATACTGGGAGAGAAGCACATGTATGGGTCATTCACTGGGAAGGTAACGTCTCACATGTTGCAATCTATTAGTCCTAGATGATGAGAGCATTCTTTGGAGGAAACTGTATCTTCAATGATACAAGCTTGAAATTAGGCACACAGTTACCAGTTATAGTTTGCTCTGTAGTTGTTGTTTTTTTTTATATAGGATCATTTTACATTTCGCTCGCAACAAAGATAGCAACTAATTTCATAGATCTGTATTAGTGTAAAATTCTAAAATATAGCTAAATAAAACCACATGTTATTTTTAAATTGTTTTTTTTTAGCCTTTAATAATTGTTTAAGTGTAAAGCAATTTACACATTAAACCTTTCTGCATATGTTATACTAACTTTTATATACCTACATAATATTTTCAATGGTGTTTGTAGAGCATGAGGAAAATTGTATATAATTAATTATGTAGGATAGGAACAAAGTCCTCTAAAACGCATCATTTACTATCATTTAGTTTATGTAGTCTATGTTTCCTTTCTTGTAAAAAAATATAATTTTATTGTACAAGCTTGATCAGTCATTACTCTGGTATAGCTGCCTCTCCCAATTAGTATGATTTACTCAGGGTTAATAGTTACCACTCTCAAATATTAGCCGCTACGAAAGAAGATGTGACAAAACCACAGATCAGAGGTACTCTAGATTTCCAATACAGTAGCTCCCTGCAAGGTGGCTTGAAATTGATGGAGTTGTTTAGTAGAATAAGTGCTCCAGTGAATGGTATCCTCTCCTAACTCGCTGAAATTTACAGCAGCCAATAATTAAAGTAACACGTCCATCAGTTATGTATGTATTTCTAATAAATGACTTTCTAAATATAAATTAGATTAGGATATTGGTAGTCTGCAAGCGTTAAGAATCAGAGGCCTCCAGGTGTGGTGTTCAAGTGTACTGAGAACTCTGCCCATAAGCCGAAGATCTTTAAATATTGCCGATTCACGACATCTAAAATTAACTATATCAGAAAATAGTAACGGCTAAAACCTAAAGAAATAAACAAAAAAGTCGTAATTTGGTAAAGCATCAAACGTAGCTATAAGAATCGGCTTTACTCAATGTTTAAAGTACTTTAATTACATTCACGTGACGGACTAATCCGATTGCTCGCATGTGACTAGCTGCGGTCTAATATAATAAAGAACATGTTTGAATAGTGACCACATTTGCAGTAAACTGTGGCAGCTTCATTATCATAGACAAAAATGTTTCATAAATTTTATTACATACAAGTCTTGAGTCAGTCCTGTTTGGTCACATTGTATTGCAGAAGCTGTACCATGCCACGATGAGGTACGAGCCTGAGGGCATTCTGGGCACGCTCACTTCTATAGTGCTATGTATTTTGGGAGTCCAGGCGGGTAAGATAGTGCTCTATTTCAAAGATAATCACAGGGACATTCTCATCAGACTGGTTGCCTGGGGCATGACTCTGGTAAGGATGGAGTACATGTGCATACCTCTTGTTTTCAAATCAAGTATAGATAAATACGGTCATAATTTAACAGCTTAGAAGCAATTTTATTGTGTCAGTTTTTTTTTTTTTGTAAATGACAAATATATTATGTAAGTAATTTGTACATGCATACAGTGTGTTTGCTTGCATCTGCTGAAGCATATCTTTTTCTTGGTCAAAATGACTAGCAATAGTTTCAGTATCAAAATCACTACAAACAAAATAGGCGTGCCCTGCTTGCTTCAATAGCTTATTGTTATTGTTGTAAATTAATTTATTTGTTTATTTCAGTGCGCATTAGCTGCTCTCCTCTGTTTGGGCCAAAAGAATGGAGGAATCATTCCTGTGAATAAAAATTTATGGTGAGCCTTTGTACCTTTATTAGCCTAGTTTAATAAATATTATTAATAATCAGTAATCACTCCAATTTTTTGCGTATATTAAATGTGTTTGTGTTTATGTTGTTGTTGTTGTTGTTGTTGTAGGTCTCTGTCATTTATTTTCCTCTTGGCTGGGTTTGGTTACTTGCTTCTGGCAGCTTTTTATGTAGTCATTGATGTCTATCCTCTGTGGAATGGAGCTCCTTTTAAATATACAGGTATGTACATCTGGACCAGGTATGGCTGGACCAGGTACGGCTGGACCAGGTACGTCTTATTAGAATAGGCCGACTCTGGTCCGATCTCACAGCTAGCTAGAGTCTAGATGCAAACAATTGTTATAGTAGCAAATCAACAGCATGCCATGACATTACAAATAGAGAGAGAGGCACGTGATTACAACGTTACATAATGCATGATCATTCCGTATGAATAATGTTACAATTACAATACACACAACGCATGATATGAGTGAGAGTCTTGAGTGCACCTGCATTCCAACATGTCTGGACCACGTCTGGATCACAACAAAAAAAACCATGATTTTGCTCAAAATTTTAAATTGATCATTTAATTACGATTAGTATATATATAATATAACACTCTTGGGCCAGTGGAGAGTACTTGTGAGCACTCTCATTTCTGAGATGATGAAACTTTCTTTTTTTAATTACACTCATAACTTCAACGTGTGATTATTTAATACTGTGCATATTTCTATCATTGTGTACTATTATCTTTGTAAGGGCAAGTAATTACCCCCACTTTATTTTATTTTTATTTTATTTATTTTATTTATTGGTTTGGCTGTTTATTCATCTAGGCATGAACTCCATCATGATTTACCTGGGCCATGAGATTCTAAATCCTTACTTCCCCTTCAGCTTCTATCACCAAAACCACACCCACCTGACATTTCTTTCCTCCAATCTCATAGCTGTCAGCATATGGGTGCTCATCTCCTACTACTGGTTTGCAATCAACTTTTTTGTCAAGTTTTGAATGTGTTTTGTTTGTGTTCACGTGTGCACAGGTTTCAAATAATATTACTATGGCAACTACACTTATCTTTGTATTCGATATGCAATTTTTTTTTTAATATTATGCTGTCATAAGTGTTCTCTCCTATCAATCCATTGGTTGTAAAAAATATAATTCTCTGAATTCTCTTTGTTGATAGGATGTACAGAGTTATCTCTTAAACGGTATACATAGATACAGAATTGAAATGCACATTTTCCTAGTTGGTTGTCGTAGCTCAGTTAAAATGCCAAGTGTCCTAGGTTCAATCCCTGGTCACAGCAAAACATATCATAATTCTGTAGCTGTTGCTGAAAAGAAAATTAAGCCTGTGAAGAGAGAGAGAACTGTTATGCTTCAAGCACACTCTCAATAGACCATAGGAAATCAGGCATGAAGGGATTGTTCCTTTTTGTTGTTGTTGGTGTTTTTTTTTAACCTTTAGTCTTTCTAGCAACTGCTTATGATCAAATTGTGCTCACTAATTTCATAAAGAAATGTTAGCTATGCAGTGTTGGTATAAATGTGGCAGTCAAAATTAATAGTACAAAGACAAGCTAGGAAACCTATATAGCTACAACTTGAACTAACTGGACTAGAAGACTAGAGAGTCTGTTTTAGCTAACAGAGTTAGTTTCTGCTGAACCAGTGTGACACAGGTAAGGCTCATGTGTTGTATTAAAAAAACAACAAAAAAAAACAACAACTCTGTTTATGTACTGTATTATGCCCAAAATTATGCTGGTATTAGCTAGTCCCATCGGCTTATGTGTTCATTCAGCAATTGGTCCTGGTTCAATCCAGTGACATCTAAACATTTATATTTTAAATGTGTATCGTTATGAAAAAAAAAATTAAAAGAGGGAGAGAGTACATTTAGCTAATGAATAAAATGAAGGCTGCTAATTAAATCTATATACTATTCCAATACAATCATTCAACCACAACATATAAACACGTTGTTTTATTATAATTTAACATAAGTGCTTGAGGCAGCTACTGCATGTGCTGGTTGCCATTCTTGATGACTTGTCTTTTGTGTGGCCTTGTCCCAAATAAGGATGTAATCTCACCACACGGCGTTTTTTAATGCGTTCTGAAAATTGATAATAATAGCAAGTGAGTATGACAAAGGAAATAGAAATCAAGATCAGAACATGGACTCATTGTGCATAAAAAGAAATAGCAGCTAAATTAGTAATTTTCACTAGATATGATCCAGCAGTGTTGGGTCGAAGAGGCTTGAAGCCCATTTCATAAAAATGGTCAAGAGCTTGAGCTTGGACTTAGGCTCTATCACAAAATATTGGGCTTAAGCTTAAGCTCAATTGATTGATAGTTGTTTGCTGAATGGAAGCAAAGAATCAATATTAGTAGACAATAAACACTTTCCCATAATAGGCTATTAGCCACCGCCAATATTAGTAACTTTTATTAATAAAGTCATTTCCTTTTTATTTATTGAATTATGTAATTTTCAATGTTCTTTCACAATCAAATGAATAATAAAGAATTTCAACTTCTGAATAGAGCTTGAGCTTGGACTTAAGCCTTTAAATAAAGACTTAAGCTTGGACTTAAGTCCGATTTGAAATTGATGAACTTGGGCTTGAGCTTAAGCTCTTAATTACAGGGCTTGACCCAACACTGTACTCCAGTAGGACATAGAGTACAGGTCTTCTAGAATTAGGAATGAGTCAGTGGATAGGTGAGACGAAATAAACAAAACATGCAAACTAAAGAAAAAATAGCTAGCTACAGTCAATTATTGTAGCAAATACCCAATTTAATTTATGGCATTCAATGAATGCAATAAAAATTTAGAAATTATTACTATGATAAAGACTTAAAGCAATGAAAGATGTGGAGTAAAAAGAAGTGTACTTGTTATCCTTGTCACTCTGGCCATAGCATGTGTACATTCCAGTATTGATCCTCGTCAAATTTACTACATTGAGTTCATAAATGTTGCCTTGGATAGGACCAGACATAATCACATTGGTGAGGCGCTCCTTATTTGGAATAACCCAATGAACGGGTGATCTGGACAAACACTGTATAGTAACATTACTTCCAACAGTTACAATACTCTCACGAGGGACAGTGAAGTGCCTGACACCTACAGCAACAAAATTAAATTAATAATAGAAAATTTCCTTGTTCGAACAGCCAATTATTATTAATTAAAACTTAACCCAATGTACATGAACTACTTTCGGCAAAGAGTCGAAACGTTGGGTTAAGTTTTAATTAACAATAATTGGCTGTTAGAACGAGAAAATTTGCTATTATCATAACTATGTCAGCTGAGAATGACTGAATAATTAAATTAATGTTTAGCCTCTTCAGTTTTTCTTAATAATATAGTTTTCAATCTTCCTATACATCAACAGAGGTGGAGATAGCAAGCCAAAGTTAAGGGTGGGGTTGGGGGTGGGGCTGAAGTGTCCCAAATCAACACCTTTCTATTGCTGTACGTCATGAAATAAAGTGAGGGGCTCAATCTCACCCTTCAAGTCTCTCGTCTCCCCTTTTGATATACTTCGTTCTAACATAACATTATGATGACAGATTGATGTGGAATAGGACTTTAGTTAATAGCTAACAACAATGCGGCATACATTAAATCAAATGCTTACTTTAAGTTGACATGAAATCAGTGTTGTTTTGGTTTAGAGATTCCAGACTTAGTTCTAGTCATTCATACTTTAAAAAATTCTTGAAGGCTTAGTTTCAGTTTTTTCCATAATGCTTCCTAAAGGTTTAGTTAGTTAGTGTTTAGTATTTCTTCAAAAATGCGTATATCATGTAAATTAAGATTAGTTAGTTTTGCTATCAATTGACTTAGTTTTGGACTTATGTTGCTTCTCAAATTCTTCAATATTCGGTCTCCTTAACAAAGTAGTTCATGTACTTTCTCCCAAACAACTTTAAAAAAATGACACTATGAAATTTTGGGTTTAAAAATTTCATTAGCTACCACCAAAGAAAACAAGATTAATTATAAGCACTAATTACATATTTAAATTAAAACAGACAATGAATTAGCTAAATTACATATTTTATAAACTGGTGGCTATAAAAACTAGGTCTGAATAAATGTAACAAGTAGCAAATAATTCAGTCATTCTCGGCCAAAATAATTATAATAATAGAAAATTTTCTTGTTCTAGTATGTTAATTAAAACTTAACCCGATGCTTTGACTTCTTGCCAACCTCTTGACCTCTGAAGAGGACTTCAGCAACAAGAAGTCGAAACGTTGGGTTAAGTTTTAATTAACAATAATTATTGGCTGTTAGAATGAGAAAAATTACCATCATTTTAAATAGCAAATAATTGAAATATGTGAAATATTTTTCACTTACATAGCATATAAATGACCGATAAGCTCCAAAATATGTTCCCATCCTTGTCTGTTCCCTGACACTCATACACACCAGCAGTCTTAGCATTCCCAACGACAGTCAAGAAAGTTTCATTTCTTGAATGAGTATTTGGGAGGGTAATGTGGTCCCTGTGTCTCCATTCAACCTTTGTCCTAGAATTACAGCTGATGGAAACTGATTTCCTGTACCCCACATGATGTGACACAGGGTCTATTCTAGTCCAATCTGCATGTGGATGTATTATTTGTGTTTGTGGATGTGCATTAGTTTACAGAATGAATATAGCTATATTGTGGTTTGATCAACCATTATATTTCATCAAATTACATTAGAGGGGAGTCTGTTGTTTGCAAAAACAAACAGTCCCATCAAAAATACTGAAAACAACTTTAAAATAGGTGTATTCTCTCTCTTTCACTGGTGTTATTTTTAACAATACGGAATTAAACACATTTGGTCGCCACCAAGATCGAACCCAGGACCGCTTGATTAATGCACAAGCGCTCTGCCACTGAGCAAGCAAGTGGTCCTGGGTTTGATTCCCGGTGGTGACCAAATCTTAAAAGCCTGTGAAAGAGAGAGGATACATCTAATGAGTAAAAGGAGGTTGACAAAGAAATTGTGAGCTTCAAAATACATTCACATTTTATCAACGTGAAGAACTTTTACACTGAATTAAGTGTGCTTAAGGTAGGGTGACAGGTGGCTTGTATACATTGCTATGTACTTCTGTCGTACCTATTACTTTAATATGTCCTCTTCCATAGCTACTGAATGAATTACTAGTGCACGTATACTCTCCTGAATTGATATTCATGCTCTGCTCTATTAATATTATTTTCAATTGAGGCCATACGTGTACATTCCGTGGCAATTCATCCCCATTCAACTTCCATGTTACCTCTCCCTCTACTAAGCAATGTAATATGAATGTAAATCCTTTGGGTACCTCAGCAGTCCTTGGTACCATTAGATCCATCATCTGTTGCTCTGTAGACATAAGAATTATGATACTCGAGATAGAGATATGTAGTAATAGTAGTATATAATAGTATTTGTAGAATATAAGGACTAAAATGGTAATGCTTGATTTAGTTGATTATACAACACAATGAGTCCAGTGTTGACCAAATATTTTTAAGTCTGTATTGTTTAAAAAAAAAAAAGCCTGTGAAAGAGAGAGAATACATCTAATTATTCAGACCTTTCTGTCAGTAGTGTTTATAATACACACACAAGTCTATAGATACTATGAATAAATGTAATGTATATAGAGGCCACAATGGCCTAGGAGTAATATATAGTGTTTTATTATTCCCGAAATCAGTTCAACTAACAGAACCTCCTTTGATTCAGCAGATGATTGAAGAGTCTTGAAAATTGTAAATGCATAGTTTCCTGTTAATGCCATGATCAAGACTGGTTGTGGAGCTTGTGGTTGTAAGGTTCAAAGCTATCTGTTAGTAGCAAGGATTGCCTCAGATGAGAGAGTGAAAGAAGAAGCTGTTAACTTAGTAAAGTCCAAGCTACTTGTTGTATATGTATATAGAGATCAGAATGTATTCAACGCCCACAGTTAAACCAGAAATAAGAAAAGTTGTATAATTGAGTGATATGAACAAAACTGAAAACTAAACAAAAAAACAAGTAACTAATATAAGAGTATTTGAACATCGGCGATATGATCATGCATGTAATTCAATGCTGTGTGTTGAGAATGTACAGAGTAAAATTAAGGAAGTTCTTAGTAGAGTCAGGAACCTGAGCATTTACAATATATCAGCCTAAAGGTTCATTAGTCAAAAGACATTATTCAAATTAAATTCCTACATTTATTTGAGCAGTTGCTACATAACAATATTTTAAATTATATATAATGGGATAATCATACAATAAGACATTAAAAACCATACAATATGAACTTCCTGTAATTCTTACGGATTATGTCTATAAGTCCCACCTTGTACTATAATTGTGGATTTCCCCACTAAGGTTTCTCTGAGGAATGTTTTCTGGTAACAACTTAGAGTTGTGCTATCAGTGAAGTTGACTCGAACCACAATGAAATTTGATTGTAATTGTACACGATCTTGAATAATGTGAGCATCATCATTGTCATCTGCTACCCATCTGGTAGGAAAATTGCTGATGCAATTAATAGCAACATATGATCCTTTTAAAGCATATTGTTTCTTTGGCCAAGCCATACCCTGGGATCCTGAGAAGTATTCAAGAAATATGAAAATAAAAATTAAAAAATCCTATATTGTGTATATTCCATGAAAACATCCTAATCCATTATATCAAAATAGATCAAACATTGCTAACTTACAAGCCAGAAATATAATAGAATTCTACATTTTCTTCTTTCTCTTTAACACCCAAATGTTTACAGCTACCATTCCGACTAACTGAAACACAATTCTATAAAAGTGTGAATTTTTCATTGTGAGTAGGTGAATAGGTAATTCAGCATGAAAGCTGATACCAGGCTTTTAGTTCACTTGATGACACACTGAAGAGTGGGTGTAGCTCTTGTGTGGTACGCACTGTGGACACTGACGTTGTTGTTATCCTCATTGGCAAGTTTCATCAATTACTTACCATAAGTCCTTCGGTTAGTATTTGGGTAGCCTTGGGTGCAGGAAAAGCATACTTCCACATCAACTCTATCTGCCATTCTCTGGGTGAAGACATGTCTTTGGCTCTGCCTGTGTTCCACAGCTGTACAGGATGTGATACTACCTCAGGTTTTTTTGGCAAAGGGAAGAAGGCTTGGGAAACTTGGAAGTGCTATCCTGATGTGACAGAAGCCTTTACTCACATGGCACTACTGAACCCTTACATCCAATTGGGCAATGGCTCTCGGTACTTTCCAATGTTGGAGCGTTTCATAGTAGTGCTTTACAATAAAACCAGTGAACTGGAAAACGTTGACGAAGCAAGATTGGAGTTATTCTGCCATGGGAATGGGATAATGGAGAAAATTCCACCAACAAAAGCAGCTCTTCTACAGCACTCAAAACATGCAGCATATCAAGCTGGTGTCTGGACCACTAGTCAACTAACAAAACAGGACAGGCCTAGTCCAGAAGGTTGGGGCTGGAGTTGGGATAATGAAATCCTGTCATGGACTCCTGTGTGGACAACTCTACCTATTGCTAGCAAAGCTTGTGCTGAACTAATAAAGTATGGCTGCAAGAGTAAGAGTGGTTGTGGTGCCAGATGTGGCTGCAATAAGGCTAACTGGGCATGTACTGAACTCTGTGGTTGTAATTGTACAAAATAGAGCTGTTTATTGCACCTCCATTATGCAAATTGAATATTTGTAAATCAAAATTTAATTACACGAGTGTTGTGGTTTTCGTGGTTTTTGGGGCCTAGCAAAAATTTGATTCTTATGATCTGAGGTATCTCTGAAAAATTTTTTGGTGCTTTTGTCCAGATCGTCCCCACCATTTTGCAAAGCCACCTGACTATAGGGTTTGGGCATGTACACATATATCATCAACTCACCTATTTGAGACAGCTGGCTAAGATCAGCACTGTCCAATGCAATATATGTATTACTGAAATCTAAAAATATATTATAAATGGTATAATTATATTGTAAATAGGGGTAAACACAACTGATGAAATCTAGTTTTGGTATTTATAATGTTTTAGAAATTAGCATTAGGAATAGCACACTGTAGTAGACATTCTGTACACTTAAACTAGGTGTATTTCACTCCAAAATCTGACCATATATCTAACTCACCTGATGCTGAGTGTGATTCAGAATCATTGGTTCTTGTTTCTAAGTATAAAATTACATAGTAGTTCCATTAATGCATATCCTATATTTTTAATTTTAGCAAAAAAATCATTTCCCCCCTCAAAATATCAAGGAAGTATTTTACAACATAGCTACAAGTATTTCTTAACAATATTCTATTTAAACATTTTTTGTCTCTTGATAGATTTTCTAGCAATGGTATAACCTTTATTTAAATACAATCTATACAATACTTTAAAAAGTTTTCTCATTTCCTAAATATTGCTAAAGGCAAGTTCAGAAATACCTGGTTTAGTTATCAAATGAGAACTCTATTACTGACCAATGAAAACAGTAGCCGAAGCATACCGAGCTGCTTTAAATAACCCAGGATGTAAGGGCTCTCTACAGTTGTACTTTCCTTCATTGTACTTTTGAGCATTATAGATCACAATAACATGTTGGTTTTTATCCTTATTATACAAGACATTTGGAGGTAAAGGTTGGCCTGAATTACTGTGATGTGTTGTAGCCTTTGTAATAAACCACAATACTTTGTCCAAGGCACTTGTACATCTTAAAGCAATGTCTTCTCCTTCCCTTCCATGTATTTCAGTTGGGGTTATAATAATTGAATTTGATCTTACTGCAACAAGAAACATAATATTTGATTCATATGTATGTATCGGTACATATATAAAAAATAGATGAATTTTATTTTTAAATCTTACCTAAAACGTATAGGGAGGAGATTGCTTCAAATTGTTTCCCATTTCTATATGTACCTTTACATACATATCTCCCCCCAGAGTGACTAAATACTATTATTTCTAGACAATATTTTTTAAATTCGCACATAAAATGAACTTGTTTCATTCGGACATTGTTAAACTTCCAAGTTGGCTCTGTTTCAGATTGACAGTATATCATGGCTGTTGCTCCCTTTTCTATAATTTGTTCATATGGAGTTATCTGAGTTTGCCCTATAAAAGACAAACTGCTTTAATCCAGTTGTTTTCAATAATCAGTTAATTGAATTAGGCGGTTATTATCTATGATGAGAATGACTTTGACTTCCACTGTTGCTTCAACATAAATTCTAATAAGCCATGCCTAAGATAATTACAATTCATTTCTAACCATAATGCTCTAATTAGGTAAAGGGTGGTACTAACCATACCCGTTATGACCACACAAAAAAAAGAAAAAAAAAAAGAAAAAAAAAAGAGTATGAGGGACAAGAGAGAAATATGTAATTGGAGAATAATTTATTTAATCTAGGAATCAGCTGAGGCTTGTAAAATACCTAGCACATCCAAATGCCCTATTCCTATGTATTGTGAATAGTCCCCAATGGATTCTAGGCAAGCATATTTTCCAGAATCATGGAAATCCGCATTCTCAATAACAAGTATGTTGTGTTTCAAATGCTTCATCTTTTCAGCCCTAGGTATACCATTAAAAATCCACATTGCAACCGTAGTTGCATGGAAACATTTGAAAATGGCATGCTGTCCATCATTTACCGATTGATATGAAGGTATCACATTGGATGATTCCGGTTCTACAGATGATATACCATTATATTGCAGGCTCATAGCAAAAAAATTCAAGAAGGGCTTACTGCTATAGCTGCAAAAAGGAATTACATTCAAGGGAATGCGCCTTTTTGATGAAAGCATACTCCAACACTTTTTCCTTCTGTTCTAATTACCCATTCTGATTACATAGCTGTCAGATAACAAAATTTGTGCAACCAAATCTGTAGTAATGGCAAGTTGGAGCAGCAAACTGATTGAATGCTTTAGTCTAATTGTTTCTCAAGATTACACAGCCTCTTTATAATTATATGCAATTGTATCAGAAACCAGCCTCTAACGTGTCAAGATAATTATAGTTTAGGTAAATATGTTAGGTAATGTGGTGTGCTTTAGATGAAACTTGCTGATCACAATATAATATTTCTTTTTGCAGGAAACAATAAACTAACAATTCCTGCAGCAATTAGGTGAAATATAGGACAGAATTTTTAGGGACTGCCCTATTAATAATCACAATTTCTACAAGTGAACATACAAAGTATCAATTTCGGCAGCCATATATTAGCTGAACTCAGTAGTTGGGATGCACTCAAACTAAAAATGAAAAAACAACAACAATTAAAAATGAAAAAAAAAAGTGGGAAAACTACATCGATCATATTGACAAGAGGGCTCCACCTGCCTAGGGCTTGTATTGTATTAGATTACTTGTTAAACTTTTAACCGACCCGTCATGTACAGTAGGGATGATCCAATATAATATGATGCTTGTGAAGTATTTGCAAGGCAAGTATAGAAACCTATGGTATGCTTTGAAACAGTGTAAATTACTATATAATTGCTGCCATGATAATATGTCTCGCTAATAAATATTGAAGTATTATAGTGATGCCACTTAATAGGGTGGTTTGAAATACAGTTTATGATCGCAGCTGCTCCTTTTGGAATATGTTGTGTTTCTGGCCATACCTGACATTTAATACCTGCAATAAAAGTTGTGATGAAATAGTACACACTTTTAAATAATATTTTTGCATTGTATTTAGAGTGTATTCAATGGCAATGATATATGAACTCATACTGCCCTTATAAACACTGCTTGTTTGGTTTTTAGCTAGAAAATTTTTTTCCTGGGTGGCAAATGTTTTGAAGTGAGTTGTGTATAACATAGGCAAACTTAAATGAACTGTATAATGTATGTAATATAAAATATACACTTATAATACATCAGTGTTCGATATAGAAGCATTAGAACACTGGAACTGGGTGGGCTTATCACTAAGTGTTGCCACAGGGTAATCCAACACAAAAGCAGGCATGTGCTACACAAGCTTGCTGGTTACTTAGTAGGAGTGGATTAGTGGAAAAGGGGCACTTGATATTGAGAAGTAGAAGGCCTTAAAAAAATGAGGAAACGAGCTAACTAGACTTAAGTGCTAGCACTTTTCTCTGCTGATTGGTTTACAATGCTGAAAACCGTTAATATATCTCCAGCAGTTCAGGGAGTGCTGACTTGGCGTCAATTTACCTGAAGTTCTAACCATTTAAAAAGAGCTTCACAAAAAATCGGGGCACAAGAACATTGCTCAGAATTAAATTTTGTCGCCGACCCTTTACCTTCCCTATATATAGTGCAAATGACATCACAGGTTTATCGCGTCATCATTAACGCGTAGGCTAAAATCAATGCGAGTCAAATATTTCGTTGCAAGTAAACATTTTGTTGGAATGTCTCGTTGCGACTCACTGTGGTGTTTCAATAATGCAGAACAACAACAACAATAATGGCTCGTTCACACTTGGGTAGGAGTTGGTCATATACAAGTGACAAACTCTGGAAACAAGCACTCTTTCCGTACCCTGCAGTGAGAGTTTTTAAAATTCCCTTTCATGTGCTCTGCCATTACACACAAACTGTAACTTCTAAACTCGCTCTTCATCACTTGACTTTCCATAGCAAATGACGCGGAATAAACTGGGGCGCATTGAATATGTGGTTGAGGAATGCGCTTAATTAACGATTCTGCAATCTGATTGGAGCGCCACTATTTTGGTGCTGGCTCAAGTCGTTGATACTAGTGCTACCAGACCCTTTCCTTCCTCCCCACCCACCAATATAGGGAAGGAAAAGGGTCGGCGACGCCAGACTACCTTTTTACCTGGTGCAGAGAGAAACAGTTCTTCGTTAGCTCACCAGTTAGTAGGGTTTTACAAGTACTTAACATAATTTTGAGCGTAATGAGTGCCCTAGCAAAGGAACACAATGCTAGCATAATAAGAGAACAATGCAGGTATACTTCTAAAATTTAATAAACCTTTCCTTGATGGATATTAAATATTCAGCTGTCTGTTCTTCCTTGTCTATTTTCTACTGTATTGAATTAACTAGCAATATCTTACTCTTTTGCAGTCCTTTCAGATAAGATTTCTCTTAGAATCAGTGTGTATAAATATGATTTGAGTTGTTTGGGACAGTTGAAGTCTATGAATTCAACTTTTGGCTCAAGTTCTCTATCTCTATGTGGGTTCTAAGTGGTGATTTTAATATAATTTAATATTACTAATCAACCTGTGACCTAAACTTTTCAGTAACGGTTGCAGTATCCCCCTTCTGGAGAGTTTTGTAGTGCTCTGCCATTTTCCTTAGTGTTTTAAGTTTAAGGACAGTTAAGGAGACTGGTTAACCCTTAACAATTTAACAAACTCATAATTAAACAAAGTACCTGAAATTAATACCATTAATAAGTAAATGAACCATAAAGTAGTAGTTATCAAATCCATTTTGTTTACTATGATCATCTTACGTCAGTATTATTATGCGTTTTGCGGACTCTTAAGTATGATGGACGGGATGCGATTTTTAACATAAGTTAAACCTACACTTCTGAGTTACAACTTTCTAGTCACTATCTTAAATTTAAATGCTGCAAACTTAAAAATACGGCCCTATTTAAAAAGTTTTTTTTTTTATAATTAATGAACCAGAAGTCACTCATACAATCTTTCCAAGTTGTGTTAATCCTAAAGACACCTGAATAGTGATTAAGGCCGAATTACTGACTTCAGTACCAGGTCTACCTTGAGTACACCACAGTTCACTAATAAAATAAAACTTAACAAAAACAATTACAAAATTATTGCCGAGTAGTTATACCGCTACCGAGGTATAACTTAGCCGAAGCATCCTGATCTGCTAAGTGGATTTGGCAATACGGCGGGTGTAAAAATCAAGTGATACTAGCTAGCTGCACGTTACGCGCTCGCTGTACTATAGAACTAGTCTGCAAGAACTGGACTGTGGCATAAATAACTTGAAAATTTCAGGCCGACTTCTCTAAACTTTAACAAAATTACAGTATCGTGGAGCGCCGTTTACCGCTTCTTATTTGCGCAGAAGTTTTACCGTGTCCTGCGTTTACCGTGCCACGCGCCTTTACGATGCCATGCGACGCGCCTTTACCAAGCTACGCGCCTTTACTTCACCAATAGATTCATTCGGCTAGGTCGCTCCCCATTCATTTTTGGTGCTTGCGTTATAGCTAGCTAACTGAACTTGGACGGACAAGTGATTTGGGCAATTAACTGACTTTCAGCTCAGTAGCTACACGCTACAGAATCAGTAACGATATATCGTTAATAGCTAATATAGTCCCCCCAAGTGTAACGTTACTCTACCATATAGCTAGGAGTGGTACTGCAAAAAAGTCATACAGGAGTGATACTGCACAAAAAGTTCAACTGCCAGTTCTACTGTACAGGACTGTGTTCACAATGTAACTCCACCTTTAATGATAGCAGCAATATTTTAATAAAAATTTTGTGACTGCAATAAATTCAAAATTAAGAAGTTCAGATACAATATACATAGATTGTTGGACCAACCATGACTGAAACATAACTGGTGATGAAGGAGTATACTTTCCCTTTCTATCTCTATTGTATGGGAAAGAGAGAAATTAATAAAACTGCTTGAATCCGAACATTTAAGAGCCACTGAAATGAATGCTTAACACACACTGACGTAATGCAGTAAATAATGTCTCATAATGTTAACAAAGGAATGCAGTAAAAAATGTTTCATAATGTTAACAAAGGACTGTCATATTCGTATACATACTGCAGAAGATAGTAAGGCTTGTCACCAACATTGAAACATCCCACTGGCATTGCAATGTCACTCTAATTCAAGATAATAATAAAATGAGGTCCCATTTAGTGTTTACATATACCTGTGATTTTTCCCTCATTTCAATACTTGATTACAAGATCTCATGTGACTATCATATTAGCTGTCTTGTCACCTCTCACTCCATTGTAAAAATTCACATTATACATTAGCAGCAAATCTGGACATATGAAGATAAGGTGAGGGTCCTGCTGCATCTCAAGCAATGTCATAGTCGATTAGTGTCAGGGTGTGGGAGTACAGAAGGCCCTCCCACATGAACTATGAACCTAGATGTTATGGTGTTGTAGATGCATTTTGTGTAAGGGCCATGGGTCCATTCATCCATGTATTCACCTAATAGCTTGTGTAGTATTGTGTTACGTTATTCATGTTAGCCCTGCCACATATACAACTTGTGTGTCATCAATGCAGACCCGTGGCAGAGCACCTATATAAACTGTTGTACTTGTGATCGTTACTAGTGTTGTCCAATTAAACTAAATCCTAGTTAAACTGAGACATCAGATTGAGGCCCAGTTCAGGCTGTGCCCTCAAGTTGGCAGCATTCTGGTGGCAGCGACTAATGCTACCATCAGTACGCTTTAAGCTTCAAGGAGCCGAGAGCCTACAAGTGGTGGCAGCGGTGGGATCCAACGAGGGGATATTCCGACTGGACTGCCGAACCTACGAGAACTAGACTGCTGAGGAGACATTCCACCCGGGAGACGTCCTGGGAAAAGCAGCAACCTACCTGGGAAGACATTCCTACAAACCATACCAATCTTGTTACGGCAAGGGACGAACGGGACCGAAGGAGATATTCCTCTGTCCAATCCTTGGGGAACTGGTTGAACTTTGTTATTTGTGGAGTTTTGTGAACGATATTTACTGTGTGTGGATTACGTGTAAAAGTCTGAAGTTGTGGAGTTATTTTTTCTAATTTTATCATTGAGTTTCTTTTGTACAGGTTCTTAGCTGGGTAAGGTTCTCTTGCGCACATGTCGGGACCTGGACGTGTGGATCCGAGGGGAAAGACCACGCGGGGGTTGACTGGTATTTCTGAAGAAGAGTACCGACCGTCCCATCGCCCAGAAAAAACAGAGAGGTCCCCGTATCTTACGCGTGCGGCGGAAATAGCTCATAAGGTACATCCTTCGGAAGAGGACGAGGAAGGAGGCGCAGGAGTAGAAGGGGGTGAGGAGATGGAGGAAGGCAGGGGAGCAGCAGATGCCGCGGCTAAGAAAAAGCAGACCAAGAGAACAGAAGGAGGGGAGTCCAGAGACATGTTGGTGTTATTTCAGATGATGATGGAGAGAGAGGCCGAAGAGAAGGAATATAGAAGAAGGAAGGAAGAGGAAGAAGCGGCAGAAAGGAAGAAACGTGAGGAAGCTGAATTGGAGTTAAGACGGGAAGCAGAAGCGGCGCGAAGAATGGAGATGACAGCTGCAGAAGAAGCCCGAAGAAAGGACATGGCGGACATGTTCCGCCAGTTACATGACTTAGAGGGAGAACGAAGGATGCGGGACGGAACTTCCAAGAGAGAAGAGGACGCTGCTCGCCGAAGGGAGGAAGAAGACAGGAGACGAGAAATCCGTAAGGAAGATGACATAGCGAGAGAAAGACGAGAGTTGCTGAATGAGAAGTTGAAGGGTCTGGGTAACTATAAGGAGGGTAGCGAGCTAGGTGGGTTTCTAGAGAAGTTTGAGAGAATTTTGAAAGAGAGTGGGATAAGTGACAAAGACTGGATGATCCTAGGCTGCCTGAGAGGTTATGCTCTAGGGTGGCGGAGGCGAGAGATGCAAAGGCTAGTTACGAGGAGATAAAGGGGGTGTTGTTAAGGGCGGCTGGGGAAACAGCCATTACTTATGGCAACCAATTGCTTGAGGTTACAGGAGAGTTTTTTAAGGGAATGAGTGCGGGTGAGGCACTCGAATGGTTGAGGAGAACTACTGGGGGAATGTGTAGAGACTGTGATAGCATAGAGGATTGCAAATTGACCATTGCGATGGCCTTGTTGCGAAAGGTTTTGCCTCAGAGTGGAAAGACCTTCTTAGAGCTACGTAAGATTGGGAATTGGGGGGCATTAAGAGAGGCTTACGAAGACTGGTTGTCTGGAAGGCAGAGTGGAAATTATTACAAACCGTTGGGGGCGAGTGAGAGCCCTTATCAGAGAAGAAGTGGGAGTTACAATAATAGTATAAGTGTGTCAGGGAGTGATGTGCGTGGAAATGTAGAAAGGAGTGGATATAGTATTGTGAAATGTTTTAACTGTGGTGAGACGGGTCATAGATCGTTTGAATGCAAGAAGGGAGGAGGTGGTGTTGGCAGACAGGGTCAGGGTATCGTGCCCCGTACTCCTACCTGCTACAACTGTGGCAAGCCAGGACACCGGAGTCCAGACTGTCCTGATAAGAAAATTGGAGGGCCCAATAAAAGAGATTCGGGCCCAAGAAAGATTTCTATGTTGGGAACTGGTGGTGGTAGTGGTAACATGGCTTTAGGACTTGTGAATGGTGTGCGTACCGAGATTCTAATAGATTCAGGAGCAGAGTTAGGCTCAGTTCCTAGGGAGTTAGTGCCCGTGTATGCACAAATGTGTGGGGATGTGTACGTGAAGGGTTCAGTGGGGAAGGAAAAGAAATGTCAGTGTTTCATGGCAGATTTTGTGGTAGGAGGGTTCTACAAGAGGACTCGTGCCATCATAGACAATGACAGCCGTGATAGTGCTGTGTGTATTATTCCCTTTTCGGTCACGAATAAGGGTGAATATGAAGCCTTTTCTAGGGCAATTGAAGAGTACACAGGGGGTGAGACAGTAGAGGTCAAGGTTATGACAAGGAGTAGAACGAGAATTGAAAAGGAGAAGGATAAAGATGATAGTGAGATTCAGAATGTACAGGGGTGGAGTGTAATTGAGCCTGTGGATGGCCCGGGGGATAGGCCTAGCGAGAGTGTTAGCGGGGAGGAGAGCGTTGATAGTGTGGTAACAGTAAGAGAAAAAAATGTTGGGGTAGAAGAGTGTTTAGGTGAGGAAGGTGTAGCGACCTCTTTAGATTCAGTTAGTAGTGGGGGAGAAGAGTTTGCACAAGTAGTGAGTATTGCTAAGGACATAGGTCCAGTGTCAGTTGGGAAAGACCGGGAAGAGTTTAGGGAGGCAGTAAAAGCTGATGATAGTCTCAAAGAGTGGAAAGAGTTGGGAGATCGACGTGAGAGAGGGTTTAGATGGCATGATGGTGTATTGGTGAGAGGGTTACATGTTGGTTGGGAAGAGTTTCGTGAAGTAATAGTATTACCGAAGAGCTATAGAGAGAAAGTGATGAAAATAGGGCACGACAGAAATGGACACCTGGGGGCAGACAAGGTACATAAGCTAGTGAATAGGTATTTTGTGTGGCCAAGCATGGCTAGAGATCTCATTGACTATTGTGGTAGCTGTGAATTGTGCCAAAGGAAGTCAAAGGCCAAGCCCAGGAGAGCTCCAGCTGTTGAAAGGCCTATTATGGCCGAGCCCTTTGAGAGTATAGCTATTGACCTGGTGGGCCCCCTCCCTAAGGGCAAAGGCGGGTACCGCTACCTATTGACTTATGTGTGTTTGGCTACAAGGTGGCCAGAAGCAGTACCATTGAAGAACATTACAGCGAGAAGTGTAGTTGAGGGATTGTGGTCAATCTTCTCGAGGACATCTATCCCCGAGTTGATTCTATCTGACCAAGGGACACAATTTTGTAGTAAGATGATGAAGGAATTTAGTGGGTGGTTGGGCATAGAAAAGATAAGGACGTCCCAATACCATCCTGAGAGCAATGGTTGCGTTGAGAGGTTACATGGCACATTGAAAGCTATTTTGGGCAAGGGTATGGATCAAGGGTTGGATTGGGTGGGGCAAATCAACTTCGCTCTATTCGTGCTTAGGCAGATGCCCCATGCCGACTCAGGCTACAGCCCATTCGACCTGGTGTATGGGTTTCGAGTAAGGACTCCCTTAGATGTGTTATATCATGGGTTGGTAGAAACAGAAGAGAAGGAACTAAGTGTGTGCGATTGGGTGTGTAAAATGGCAGAAAGGTTGGAGGTAGTTAGGGATTATGCAGCATTGGGAATGGCAAAGGGTCGTGAGACGAGAATGAAGTATCTGAACAGTGGGACTAAGCTGAGAGAGTTTGTGAAGGGGGATAAGGTTATGTACCGGATACCTGGAATGAGCTGTAAACTGTCGGACTCGTGGGAAGGTCCGTATGTGGTAATAGAAAGGACTGGGGAGGTAAATTATAAGATAGCAAAGGAGGGGAAGGAGAGACACTATAAAGTTGTCCATGTGAATTGTATTAAAAAGTTCAAGCAGAGAGCAAGTATTAACAGGTTGGATGTAGTGTTAGAGGATGAGAGTGAGGAAGGTAGTGTGTTGAGTGGAGTGTGTGAAGGGTATGTTGAGAGTGAGTTGACGAGACTTTTAGACGACTTCACGGATGTGTTTTCAGACAAACCTGGGAACACTGACAAAGTTACGACACGGGAGACTCAGCTCCCATACGTCAAGCTCCATATTCGGTTCCATTGGGGATCCATGACAAAGTTCGGACCGACCTGGATATTCTGGAAGATCAGGGGATCATAGAACGTTGCGACAGCAAGTGGGTGTCCCCTCTTGTACCAGTCAAGAAGCCTGACGGTTCAATTCGACTGTGTGTCGATTACAGAAAGCTCAATGCGGTCACTAGAAAAGAGCCATACTATATTCCTGGGTTGGAGGAGATGATTGAACTGATAGGCAGTGGTGGTGTGTTATCAAAGGTGGACCTTGCGAAGGGGTTTTATCAGGTTGCTGTGGAAGAAGAGGATCGTGACAAGACATGTTTCATTTGCCCGTTTGGGAAATTCAGATTCGTGAGGATGCCGTTTGGACTTACCAACGCTCCAGCGGTGTTTCAAAGGCTGATGGAAGGAGTTTTGGTGGGATGTAATGACTTCAGTAAAGTCTACATTGACGATATTCTTGTGGTGTCGAAGTCGTGGAAGGAGCACTTGGAACATTTGCGGAAGTTACTTGAGGTATTGAGGCGTTCAGGGTTAACTTGTAAGAGGAAGAAATGTTGTTTTGGTAGAAGGTGGTTGGAGTTTTTGGGTCATAAGGTTGGTGATGGTGTTTTTTCCGTGCCTGCTGCGAGGGTACGGGCAATCAGAGATCATCCTCTGCCGAAATCGAGGAAACAGCTACGGGCGTTTCTGGGATTGGTCAACTATTACAGAAGATTTATCAAGGGCTTCCACCGCTGGTCGGCCCTCTTGACCCCCCACACGTCCTCGCTTTCGACTAGTGTTGTGAGTTGGACTAAGCCCATGTTAGGGGCTTTTCATTCGTTATGTGTTGAATTGTGTGATGCAGTGTGTTTGTATGTACCATGTAATAGTGATGTGTTTGTACTTGAATGTGATGCCAGTTCTACAGGGGTTGGAGCTGTGCTTTCCGTGGAGAGAGATGGAAATTGTCTTCCGGTTGCGTTCTTCTCGCGTCAGCTCAAAGGAGCGCAGTCTAGATACAGTGCCCAAGAATTGGAGGGTTTAGCGGTGTACGAAGCCATTCGTCACTTCTCATACTTCCTACACGGGAGACGTTTCAGAGTGATTACGGACCATAAAGGGTTGCTTTCTCTCAGGTCTGGGAGACAGGAGAATAAAAGAATTATGAACTGGTCACTGAAGCTGAGCGAGTTTGACTACGAGATGGTGTATAGAGCGGGAGATCAGAATGTTGTTGCTGATGAACTCAGTAGATGCTATGCTAACGAAGATTGGAATCTGTGCCAGGAGGGCACCCGTCTGAAGGAGGAGGGGGGAGATGTGGGAGTACAGAAGGCCCTCCCACATGAACTATGAACCTAGATGTTATGGTGTTGTAGATGCATTTTGTGTAAGGGCCATGGGTCCATTCATCCATTCATTCACCTAATAGCTTGTGTAGTATTGTGATTGTCACTGGTGTTACGTTATTCATGTTAGTCCTGCCACGTATACAACTTGTGCGTCATCAATGCAGACCGTGGCAGAGCACCTATATAAACTGTTGTACTTGTGATCGTTGGTAGTGTTGTCCAATTAAACTAAACCCTAGTTAAACTGAGACATCAGATTGAGGCCCAGTTCAGGCTGTGCCCTCAAGTTGGCAACATTCTGGTGGCAGCGACTAGTGCTACCATCAGTACGCTTTAAGCTTCAAGGAGCTGAGAGCCTACAAAAGGGTTGAGATTGAGTACTGGAGAGTCTGTTTCTGTCTCGTGTATAACAATATTTTATGATAAAATATTTATTATTACATTGCTATAATGTACCTGTTTGAATATCCTGTAGGTCCTCATAATTTTTAGAAGACGTCAGCATTATCTTCATCAGAGCCTCCAACCATTTCCTCATCACCAGAATTGCCATCTGTACCTACACAGTAGTCATCACTATCCACAGCATCAAAGTCAGCATCACTGTCGTGGAACTCCTCATCACTGCCGTCCTGACATGGCTCATGAATATCATCAAAGATATCTTCGTCATTCTGATCCAGAAGATCCAGTACATCACTCACAGATAGCTTTTTATGTGCCATATTATGAGCAGTTATAGCTAGAGTTAATATTTGTTTTTAAAATTTGTGCTTTTTTATTCTATGATATTGCTATTTTAAAAAAATGTATTGTTCATTTTTTAACATTGCTCAAATAAAGTCTTGATATTCAAACTAAATTTACTCAACTATTTCTTATGGTAGCCTACACATTTTATAAGTTTAAAATAAACTTACAACACTCTAGAATTGTCCCCGTGCTAGAGTAGAGGCTTCCTCACTCAATGATGCAGCTACTAGTCGGTGAATGTTAGGTGCTTTTTTTGACGCGTTTTCGCGTCCTTCGCGGTTAACGATTTTTCTTAATTCGCGTCCTTCGGCATTAATCGGTTGAAGGGACTTTGCCTTATTAACTAGTGATGTGCTTGAGCACAAATGGCGAGCGAGCCTAAAGACTATACTATTTTTATATGAATGATTTTGACTTCTAACACTGAAGCTACTGAAAATAAGGTCCAGTTTTTTAATTTAGCATACAGGGTAAAGGGATTTCAGTGACATAGCTAACAACTCTCTGCCAACTGCTTGGAAGGAAAACAACAAACAACAAAACAATACACGTTATTTAAAAGTTTTCTTTGTGATATTCTTTAGCTAAGTAGTGGTTGTAACACAATGCTTTGACACAACTGGACATGCACCTACACAGACTTATCTTCGCAGTAGTCTAGTGGACAATGTATTTTCAAGTAAATACTGGGGTAGACTATATTTTAGGTACTACACGCGACGCGATGCGTTGCGTTTGAATCGCGATTCATCGCGAGTTAAACACTCGCTATTCCTCTCAATTAAAAACAATTGTTTGTCATATAACAAAAACAACTTAAATATACATTGTCTGAGGGGCGTAAGTCCTCAAGCTCAAAAAATGACCCTTTACCAGAAGGACCAGAACCCTTGCTTTCGCCGCCAGACAAAGCCACCCAACAACGCGCGCTAACAGCTGCCAGATAGACGGATACTCTGCCGTCGTTGCAGGTCTGGGTCAGACTGAGAGCGATAGTCGCAAGCGCAGGTTAAGCTGGGCTGGTAAGGTTAATAACAAACGTTGAGATACACATACTTTAACAACAACTAAATAGAAGGCACAATGATACAACCAGCATTGGGAAACTCGAATGAATATCATTATGTGGTAAGCAACGGATGATACACTTGTGTGTGCGTATGCTAAGTGTTAATTGGTGATAATGGAGTTAGTTCGTAGCGGTTGTTCAGGCCTGAACATACTGGGGGGGCAGCACGGAGGAATCATCTTCCAGATGAAGTTTCACCAATCGATGGATGACTCTTCTATAAGTTCTTCCACCAGAGAGAATGTCCACAGCTCGCACATGCCTGTCTGTGCCTGGATAGGTGGCGACTACCTTGGCTAATGGCCATCGGTTGGAAGACAGCACTTCGTCCTTGAGATAGACGAGGTCGTTCACCTTGATGTCGGAGGTTTTGCTTTGCCAGCGAGTGCAAGCCTCCAAGGACTGTAAGTAACAGCCCTTCCACGCTGCCCATAGATCTTGCTGAAGGCGGCTGACCAATGCCCAGCGTCGTAGATGGGATAGTTTTGCAGTGCTGGCGGTCCTGGTAGGTGGAGCCTTCAGCGGTCTGCCGATTAAGAAATGTCCTGGTGTGATAACCAAGTCTGAGTCTGGATCTGTCGAGTTTAGCGCAGCGAGAGGCCGGCTGTTAAGGATTGCTTCGACGTCGATAAGGACTGACTCAAGTTCTGAGTAGCGAAGATGATGAGGAGAGACTAGTTTTCTCAGTTGGGTTTTCATCGCTCTCACCCCTGCCTCCCACAAGCCCCCGAAGTGAGGTGTGCGAGGAGGGATAAAATGCCAGTTGAGCTCTTGTGTAGAAGAGAGATGTGAAATGGCATTCTTTGAGGTAAAGAGTAGTGTTTGGATGTCCCGGATTTCCGACTGTGCACCCACAAAATTTGTGCCGTTATCGGAGTAAACGTCCGAGGGAGTGCCGCGGCGAGCTGAGAATCTTCGGAAAGCGGCAAGGAACTCCTGAGTGTCAAGACTTGAGCATAACTCCAAATGAACGGCTCTTGTCACCATACACACGAAGATGCAAGCGTAGGCTTTGACTATCACCGGCTTGCGTGTGTGGCCGAGACGAAGCTGGAAAGGTCCCGCAAAGTCCACGCCTGTAGCTGTGAACGGTGGCGCAGGCAAAGTCCTGACTAGAGGGAGGAGCCCCATGATTTGCTGCATTGGCTTCGCGTATGCTCTTTGGCATATGGCACACCTCTTGGATACTTTCTTCAGAAAGTTGCGAAGCCCAGGTATGAAATACCTATGTCCAAGGATGGATAATAGAGCTGCAACTCCTGGATGCTGATATGTGACGTGAGCTGATGTAACAAGCAGTCTGGTGATAGGGGATTTGAGTGAGAGCGGGATCAATTCCCTAGGAGTAGTGGTAGAATGTTGTCTGATCCTGCCTGTGGCTTTCAGCGTGTCGTCGTGGATGTAGACGACCATCCCCGCGAGAGGGTGATTGCGGGGAAGGGACTGCTTCTTCTTGATGGTCTGCAAGACGTCAAAGAAGGTGTCTGATTGTGAGAGCCGAAGAAGATGGAATTTAGCGTTAGCAAGCTCAGAGGAGCTGAGAGTGTCGGAAGAGAGTTTGTTGGCTGGAGTTCTGCAGTTGGCAGCGAACCGACGAATCCAGGCTAAGGTGCGAACCAGGGTAGAGAAGCTTGAGTAACGAGTCCATAAGTCGAAAACTTGAGTAGGAGCGGTAATGGTGGTGAGGACGACCATCTTCGTCTCTGGCAATTCCCGCGGCAGAGATGAAACTCCCGAAGATGGCCATTCCGATTCTGGGAGACGCAGCCATGACGGACCGTGCCACCACAGATCTGATGTTGTCAGCTTCTCAGCAGTGACTCCTCGACTGAGTAGGTCAGCCGGATTGAAATTGGTAGCAACGTGACGCCAAGAAGTGTCAGAGAGTAAGTCTTGAATTAGAGCAACCCTGTGGGCTACGAAGGACTTCAAGGGGCAAGGCATCTTCTTAAGCCAGTGGATGACTATCTCAGAGTCTGTCCATGGATGGACGTTCTGCAGAGGAATGCCTAACACCTTCGCCACGTAGTGGAGCATGCTGGCAAGTGTAGCTGCAGCCTGAAGTTCTAGCTGCGGGATCCTTCTTTCCTTCAGTGGGCAAACTCTTGCCTTGGCGAAGACCAGGGCCGTAGAAACTGTGCCATCAGCATGTAAATGCCTAAGATAAACCGCCGCACCATAGGCGAGTTGGCTGGCATCAGAGTAGCCGTGAAGAGAAGAGAACACGATAGGTGAGGGGTTGACAGTGTACTTCCTGGTGATTGGATAGTTAGTAACGGTGAGTAGTTCGTCTGTCCATGCCCTCCAACGTAGTTGAATGTTGTCGGGAACTTTGTCGTCCCAGTCTACCTTATCCTTCCACAGCTGCTGGAGGAGGATTTTAGCGCTAATGACAAAGGGAGAGTAGAGGCCCAGTACGTCATAAACCTGAGCAGTGATGGATGCGACAAGACGTTTGGTGATCACTTTCCCTGGTGTTACAACTGGAGTGGCGACATGCAATGTGTCCTTGGCCACGTCCCAGTGCATGCCAAGTGCCTTGGGAGAGTGATCGGCAGATGGAAGTTGTAGGTCTGCCGTCTCGATTAGATGGTCTGGGATAGTGGAGCGAAACTGGTCCGAGTTGGTCCTCCATTTGCGCAGGGTCATGCCAGCTTCGTGAAGGAGGTTGCAGACCGACTCGCGCAGGGCAACAGCATTCTCCACAGTGTCGGTGCCGGACAAGAGATCGTCGACATAGAAGGATTCCTGGACGCACTTACTGGCACTGGGGTATGATCGATGATGGGTGGAGGCGTGGTGAAGCAAAACACTGTTGGCCAAAAAAGGAGAGGACTTTACTCCAAATGTGACTCGCTTCATCCGACATTCAGTGATGATGCCGGACGAGTTCCTGACGAGGAATCGGTGGTAGTCACGATCTTCTTTGACTAAATGTATCTCCCGGAACATTTTTCCGATGTCCGCAGAAAAGGCTATGTTGTGCACTCGAAACTGGAGGATGATGTCCGAAATGAAAGGGTAACGATTAGGCCCTGGAAGAAGTTGATCATTCAAAGAGTGACCCGAGGATGTCTTCGCTGAGGCGTTGAAGACAGGACGCACCTTGG
>WLWD01003587.1_pt1 | contig 42243 bp, 20 predicted proteins | sample 6712731 | NCBI WGS metagenome assembly WLWD01 (sample SAMN12718690, study PRJNA576275) | sponge metagenome | isolation source: marine sponge | host: Mycale hentscheli | place: New Zealand: South Island, Marlborough, Capsize Point | collected 2014-11-01 | reverse complement strand
TAAAATGAAACGAGAGAAACTGCCAGGGACCATGTAATTAGCATAATTTAGATTCGGACGTGTCCAGTGGACAAAAATGAAACGAGAGAAACTGCCAGGGACCATGTAATTAGCATATGTTAGAGTTGGACGTGTCCAGTGGACTAAAATGAAACGAGAGAAACTGCCGAGGACCATGTAATTAGCATAATTTAGAGTCGGATGTGTCCAGTGGACTAAAATGAAACGAGAGAAACTACCAGGGACCATGTTATTAGCATATTGAAGAATCGGTTGTGTCCAGTGGACTAAATTTAAACGAGAGAAACTTCCGGGGACCATGTAACTAGCATATTTTGGAGTCCGAGGTGTCCAGTGGACTAAAATGAAACGAGAGAAACCGCCGGGAACAACGTAATTATCATATTTTAGAATCGGACGTGTCCAGTGGACTAAAATGAAACGAGAGAAACTGCCGTGTGACCATGTAATTAGCATATTTTAAGAATCGGGTTTTGGTCCCCATGGACAATTTTAAAACGAGAGAAACTGCCGGGTACCATGTAATTAGCATATTTCAGAGTCGGCCGTGTCCAGTGGACTAAAATGAAACGAGAGAAACTGCCGTGGACCATGTAATTAGCATATTTTAGAGTCGGACGTGTCCAGTGGACTAAAATGAAACGAGAAAAACTGTTAGGGACCATGTAATTAGCATATTTTAGAGTCGGATGTGTCCAGTGGACTAAAATGAAACGAGAGAAACTGCTGTGGACCATGTAATTAGCATATTTTAGAGTCGGACGTGTCCAGTGGACTAAAATGAAACGAGAGAAACTGCCAGGTACCATGTAATTAGCATATTTTAGAGTCGGATGTGTCCAGTGGACTAAAATGAAACGAGAGAATTCGCCAGAGACCAAGTAATTAGCATATTTTAGAGTCGGATGTGTCCAGTGGACTAAAATGAAATGAGAGAAACTGCCAGGGACCATGTAATTAGCATATTTTAGAGTCTGACGTGTCCAGTGGACCAAATTGAAACGAGAGAAACGTCCAGGGACCATGTAATTAGCATATTTTAGAGTCGGACGTGTCCAGTGGACCAAATTGAAACGAGAGAAACTGCTGTGGACCATGTAACTAGCATATTTTGGAGTCTGACGTGTCCAGTGGAATAAAATGAAACGAGAGAAACTGCCGGGGACCATGTAATTAGCATATTTCAGAGTCGTACGTGTCCAGTGGACAAAAATGAAATGAGAGAAACTGCCGTGGACCATGTAATTAGCATATTTTAGAGTCGGATGTGTCCAGTGGACTAAAATGAAACGAGAGAAACTGCCAGGGACCATATAATTAGCATATATTAAAGTCGGAAATGTCCAGTGGACTAAAATGAAACGAGAGAAACTGCCAGGGACCATGTTATTAGCATATTGCAGAATCGGACGTTCCCCGTGGACTAAAATGAAATGAGAGAAACTGCCCGTGTCCATGTAATTAGCATATTTTAGAGTCGGACGTGTCCAATGGACAAAAATGAAATGAGAGAAACTGCCAGGGACCATGTTTTTAGCATATTTTAGAGTCGGACGTGTCCAGTAAACTAAAATGAAACGAGAGAAACTGCCAGGGACCATGTAATTAGCATATTTTAGAGTCGGATGTGTCCAGTGGACTAAAATGAAACGAGAGAAACTGCCCGGGACCATGTAATTAGCATATTTCATGGTCGAACGTGTCCAGTGGACAAAAATGAAATGAGAGAAACTGTCGGGGACCATGTTATTAGCATATTTTAGAGTCGGACGTGTCCAGTGAACTAAAATGAAACGAGAGAAACTACCGGGGACCATGTAATTAGCATATTGAGGAATCGGACGTGTCCAGTGGACTATAATGAAACGAGAGAAACTGCCGGGGACCATGTAATTAGCATATTTCATAGTGGACGTGTCTAGTTGATTAAAATGAAATGAGTGAAACTGCCGTGGATTATGTAATTAGTATATTTCATAGTCGGACGTGTCCACTGGACTAAAATGAAACGAGAGAAACTGCCGGGGACCAAGTAATTAGCATATTTCATGGTCGAACGTGTCCAGTGGACTAAAATGAAATGAGAGAAACTGTAGTTGACCATGTAATTAGCATATTTTAGAGTGGGATGTGTAAAACATGAACGCAATAGTTATGCCAGTACCGCAGGACGTTAATGTTCGTACATTAATGTTTCTGCATTAACTACCTAAAATAACCCACCTATTGTGGAGTTAAATAGTGCCATTAGCTAGCTACCTGTTGAAGAGGCAAAAAAATGGCGAAGGGACATATAAATTCTAGTTAAAAACAAAGAAACAGAATATTATTACTGATACAGTCCCACACGCTTTGTGAGAAAATGTATTACTTCGGGTGATAATGATGATGATAATCATAATAAAATACTATGAAGTGAGTCAAAATTGGTGGACCAATAGTTGGTGGACTAAGAGAAAAACCTGTTAATGCTAATTAATTGTCCAAACTTATGGTAAATATTTTTTCTTGTTTTTCGTTTATACCTTGATTCTCAAAGACAACTATTTGGATTTTATATCCAATTGAGGAAGTATGTCTTAGACCTCTTTACTTTGTCACAAGTCACAGTATCGCGAGGCTGTTGTTTAGCTACATACCATTTTGCTCACCTTTCTTTTAAGTTGCCAATATTTGCTAGCAAATACATACCTTCTATCTGTCTCAACTTCACAACATGAAGCTGACTAAGAGTAAGATGTTCAACTATAGCTACTTGCTTTTATAAATGGTATTTCTGCCAGAGTCTGATCCTGTCAAACAGGTGGTTACATTTACATTTATGTCTCCTGACTAGTTTATGGAGCCATAACTTCACCACAATCAGGTTAGGCCACACCAAATTAATTTGTTGTTGCTCGGGCGAACTAGGCTGAGATGTAGGGTCGGTAGGTAGGGGGAAAAAAACAAAAAAAACATGAATATCATTTTAAAAATCATGAATATCATTAATTAACGTGTCAGTATTACTTCATTGGAAGAAATTAGAACCGTGGATAGAGTTTCACTGTTAAAGTCACTGCCAAGACCCTCAAATACAGATTCAAAGCTCTCTGCCCAGTCACATTTCTTGATTGTTCTATCTAAATCAACCTTACTGCCTTTAACAACCAAAATGCTTGGCCAAGCAAAGGCAGATGTAGCCATGTCAATGACCATGTGGCATAGATAAAAAGAAATTTTATAAAATAGATATTATCTAATTAAGTGAAATTTTTTTTTTTTTTTTTTTTTTTTTGAAATCAGAAAAAACAGGGTAGGTAGGGCCCGAGCAACAACAAATTAGTTTGGTATGGCCTTACTTCTAAGAAAATCCACAGCACAATAGGCTGGCCACCCAGGCTATAGAATTCTGAGAAAAACCAGCTGTCTCAGTTTTCAAGATGAGTTCCAAGAAGAAGTAGGGTGGTTAGATAACCATCACCAAATTTCACTCCCAGGAATTCCAATAACCAGGGCTGAAAACCCTAAACTTTTGCTATCAGCAGTTAGTAAATTTCATAATAAGAGCTATTCCTGTAATCTGGAAGCTCTGTGCAGCCTGGCGCTGGTGCTGCAGCAAAAAATAGACCAAGCGGTCAGCAAAACTAATACATTTTCTATGGGACATGGTGTTCAGTGATACCATCGGTGGGCGTGGCAGGATGTTAAGTGATGTCATCATGCAAATCCCCTAATGGAGCATGCTTGCAGTAATTGAATAGTTTGATGGCGAGATGATACATCACGAGACTTGAACTCTGGGCACAAGTACAATGGGTGCTTCTCAAATGGACACAGTTTGCAGTGGACCAGTTTCTTTGCATGCAGGAAGAACTGTGACTTATTGGATTTCGTAGTTGATGATCCATTAGTCTGCCTGGAGAAAGGCTTGTGAGAAGATGGCTTGACATCATGACTGCGATCTTTGTCATTGTAACTAAAAACAAGTTCTCGCTGGTCACAAAAGTCTATGAAACAAAATCAGGTCTTGAAAGTCATAATTTATTCTTTAAAGCTTCAAAGTGTTTCAATGATGGGTGGAATGCTAGACTGATCTTTAGTGATGAATAGGCGCCACTCCTCTAGGAGCTTGTGACTCACATGAGTTTCCATTATTGGTGTAAACACCTGATCTGCAGTGCCATCACCATAGCACAGTAGAGTATTCCTGTACTTGTTGAACTCTTTGACCAGGTTGGCCAAACCAGTACGTGAGTAAGAGGCATTCTCCCTGGGCTGGTCATACTTCCTTTGTAAACGCTTTTCCACTTCTTTAAAACTATCACCATTCCTAATCGAATCTGCAACAATATCCTGAGCAATTGGATCTTTCAAACAGTCTTGAAGGTAGCTAAGTTTCTCGTCATCTGTGATCCTCATAAGCTTTCCGACATAATCTTGGAACCTCCTCCAGAAGGAGTGCCAGTCAGCAAGATCACCTTTGAAGGTAGGTAGAGGAACCATACGAGCTTTCTTCTCATGACGATAAGTGTCTTGTGAGTCATTGTGAACCGCTATTGGTGTTGTAGTTGATGTTTCTGGAGATGCCCTCTGCTTTAGTCTGGTCAGACGGCGTCGTAAGTCCTTAGCATGGGCCTTAAGTGAAGCTATTTTGGAAGCACCAGTAGAACAAGAGCTGATACGAAATTCATCTAAAGTTTTCTGAAGTCTGGGGAGTTCAGCTAAAAATACATCTTGTAATTCCGCAGTATCAACTTCCTCCCAGTCCTCAATCTCATGACTGAGAGTGTCAAACATTCTGTAGCACTCACGTTGCTCCATCATGGAACTGATGCGTAGCCATGCATCATCCGCAAGTTTAGTGAAATCATGATAATAGTTCTCTTCTTCAGTAGAAGGAGACTCCAATGACTCATAGTTAATTGTGTAAGCATCTTCTGCCCGCTGTAAGAGTTCAAACAGATGATCAAGAGTGTATCTGTCTCGATGACTAGGTTCAATAGATTCCTGAGTTTGAATCTGAGTGATGATTTTTGTAAGGCTACTCTTTGCAGTAGAACGATGTTTTCGATACTCTGATGTAGCCATTTTCAAAATAGATGAGAATGAGATGTCCAATAGCAATTACTATTTCAGTTCTTACTTTGAATAGGTCAAAGCTGTAGCCACAATGAATGAAGTAGGTTAGAGTTTAGTTGAGTTGAAGAATAGTAGATAATTGGAACTCAGTTGAGTTGAAGAATAGCAGATAATTGGAACTCAGTTGAGTTGGAGAATAGTAGATAATTGGAACTCAGTTGAGTTGGAGAATAGTAGATAATTGGAACTCAGTTGAGTTGAAGAATAGTAGATAATTGGAACTCAGTTGAGTTGAAGAATAGTAGATAATTGGAACTCAGTTGAGTTGAAGAATAGTAGATAATTGGAACTCAGTTGAGTTGGAGAATAGTAGATAATTGGAACTCAGTTGAGTTGAAGAATAGTAGATAATTGGAACTCAGTTGAGTTGAAGAATAGTAGAGGAGATAACAGATAAGCTAGTTGCTGTATCCGGCTCGAAGGACCAAAAAATGTATGTTGATGCGGGTTCTGACACTGGAAGTATCCAATGCGAATCCTGAATTAGAGACAGTCCTGAGTGTATGTATTAGAAGCTATAATATATAACTCTTATGGGTTGTAAATCCACTGACAAGTTACACTGTCTCCACACACACACAGAATTAGATATTTTTGTTAGACAAGTTTGATATAGAATAGTAGACCACAAGCACTAGAGCTAATGACCACTAAATACAAGAGTCAAGTGACCACAAGTATGAGATTAAACAAAAGTGATAAACAAAACAGCTAACATGGAAACAGCGAAAGCATGAGCTAACAACTGACCAATCAGCTGCCAGCACATACCAGGGGAGCGGAAGTAGTGGAAAGTGGTAGGAAAACAATACTGAAATAATAAGATTAGAATACACATAATAAAGTGAGCTAATATGAATGTTACAGTGTTCAGTGGTCTGAACAGATGTAATTAGCATATTTAAAAGTTGGACGTGTCCTGTTGACTAAAATGAAACGAGAGAAACTGCCGGGGACCATGTAATCAACACATTACAAAGTTGGACATGTCCAGTGGACTTAAATAAAACGAGAGAAACTGCCAGGGACCATGTAATTAACATAATTCATAGTCGGACTTACCCAATGGACTAAAATGAAACGATAGAAACTGCCGGGGACCATGTAATTAGCATATTTTAGAGTCGGACGTGTCCAGTGGACTAAATTGAAACGAAACTGCCGGGGACCATGTAATTAGCATATTCTAGATTTGGACGTGTCCAGTGGACTAAAATGAAACGAGAGAAACTGCCTGAGATCATGTAATTAGCATATTTTAGAGTCGAACTTGTCCAGTGGACTAAAACGAAACGAGAGAAACTGCTGGGGACCATGTAATTAGCAAATTATAGAGTCGGACGTGTTCATTGGACTAAAATGAAATGAGAGGAACTGCCGGGGACCATGTAATTAGTGTGAGAGAAGTCCCTCACCCTCATCAAACTCCTCTCACAAGGAGTCGAGAACTGTTTTATCAACTTAATTACTTAATTGGTGGAGTGGCCTTAATTGGTGTTCCCTGGCTATGTTTCCATGTAATGTTACCAGTAACAGCGTTTGGCTGCTTAGTGATTTGATTTCTATGTCATGCACATCATGATACTGGGCACGTGCACAGTTTTCTATATTATGGCTTTGCACATGTACAGGGAGTTAGTCTGCATTCATTGGGTTTTTAATAAGTTAACCTCAGACAACCTGGTGCTATCTAACGGTGCCTTAAGAGGCCAATAGCTAGCTAGAACTAATCTTCTGTGACAAGTAGATTCTGGTGGCAGCAACAAACACTTTGTTGCCTCCACTGTTAGTTGGCGGAAAACCACCCATTCCAGTCACAAGTGGTGGCAGCGGTGGGATTCCTTGTTGCGGCAAGTACAAGACAGGAGTCCCCGTACCTAGGAACTTCGACAGCAGTCAACTCGACCGGTTCGAACTTCGTCACAAACCAGTGCAACTGAGAAGTCACAAGAGCAAGCAGCAGCAACGCAGCACAGTTCGACAGAAGTGACTAGAAGAACGGAAAGAGCAGGAGTCAACAGCAAGAGGCGGCTCCACTCGACCTGTAGCAAGGACATTGTCTCCCTAAGCTCAAGACCACACCCTACGCAGCGCAGTTCGACAGAAGTGACTAGAAGAACGGAAAGAGCAGGAGTCAACAGCAAGAGGCGGCTCCACTCGACCTGTAGCAAGGACATTATCTCCCTAAGCTCAAGACCACACCCTGCGCAGCGCAGTTCGACAGAAGTGACTAGAAGAACGGAAAGAGCAGGAGTCAACAGCAAGAGGCGGCTCCACTCGACCTGTAGCAAGGACATTGTCTCCCTAAGCTCAAGACCACACCCTACGCAGCGCAGTTCGACAGAAGTGACTAGAAGAACGGAAAGAGCAGGAGTCAACAGCAAGAGGCGGCTCCACTCGACCTGTAGCAAGGACATTGTCTCCCTACATCTTTTTGAGTTTTGTAGAGTTGTATCTCCTTGTAATTTTAATTTTTGTAAGTGTCATTATTCTTTTTTCTTGTTTTCGTATCACAGCCAAGTCCGTGGGACGAACCCAACCACTGTATGCAGGCATTGGCTAAGGAGGTGGCAGGAAGAAACTCAGTGACTGTGAACAAGACAAGAAGGCTCCCGAAAATACCAAAGACCAAAGACAAAGGCTATTACCCAACAACACAAGCCAAGACTTGCACCAAGAATTCACCTCACCGTACCAGATTATATACAGCATCTGCAGCAGCGGAAGAGGAAGCTGGTGAGTGGAGTGTGGCGGCAGAAGAGTCCATAGGTGTTGATTGGGCATTAGGCAAAGGTGATAGAATGAGCGAAGGTGAGAGCCAGGGCAATAACACTATGACAGAAGCAAGTAGGGGAAGCTCAGACATGAGCATGGCTCAGATGTTCATGGCAATGATGCAAGAGCAGCAGAGGCAGAGAGAAGAAGATAGGAGGAGAGAGGAAGAAAGAGAAGAGAGGAGGCTGCAGGAAATGAGGCAATTTGAGGAAGCCCGCATGAAGCAGGAGGCGGAGCGAGCCAGGGAACTGATAGAGCTAGAGAGAGCAAAGATGGAGGCTGACAGGGCCAGAGCAGAGATGGATAGGGAAAGTAGAAGGGAGAGACAACAGGCGGAGGAAACCCGCCGTGAGGAGTATGAGAAAGCCAGAGCAGAGGCTGACAGAGAAGGGAAGCTGAGGCAGCTCGCCGGGAAGTGGAGAAAAAGGAGAGACAGAAAGCAGAGGAGTTGAAAGAGAGACTGTTAGGATTGGGGGCGTACAAGGAAGGTGAAGACTTGTCCTCATTTCTCAATCAGTTTGAGTATGTTATGAGAGAGAGCGAGGTAGACAAGAAAGATTGGGGTGCTAAGTTAGTGAACAGGTTAACACCTAAACTGAATGAAGGTGTTAGGCCCAGATTAGAAGTAGGAGCAGAGTATGATGAGTTGAGGAGTCACTTGATGAACTCAGTGGGAGCTACGGTAGCAGCTTATGGTCATAGGCTATTTGCAGTTAACCTAGACAGTATAAGGAAGCTAGATTCCACTCATCTTGTAGATCATCTCACTAAGATTTGCACAGGCCTGTTCCAGGAAGCAAAAACTGTTGAGGAAGCCACTTTCACCTTAGTCAAGGCTTTACTCAGAGAGCATCTTCCTCAGAACGGGAAAGTGTTCCTGGAGACCACCGACACCAGCAGCATGGCTGACTTGAGAAGGTCTGTGGATGCTTGGATGTCCACTAGGGCAATAGGGGACCTCACTAGAGTCCCAGGTTCTAGCAGCAACACTAGCAGCAAGACAGATAAGGTAGAGAAATCTCACAGAGATGCACGTAAGTCAGGCAAGACTGATAGCAAAGAAAGAGACCATTGTACAGTGTGTGGCAGGAAGGGCCACAAGAGTGAGAACTGTTGGTATAGGCCTGGGAGTGGCACGCACAACTCCAGTGCGGCACCCAGACCACGAACTTGTTTTCTGTGTCATCGTGAAGGGCACAAGAGTACTGAGTGCCCAGACAGAGGCAAAGCCCAGAAGCACTCAAAGGGGTTAAGAAAGAGCACAGCAGTGTAAGTGCTAGAAGGGCAGCAGTAACATGGTCACAAGGAAGGAGGAGTAATGTAGTTGAAGGAGAGTTGAATGGAGAAAGGTGCGACATACTGATTGACAGCGGAGCGGAAGTGGGAGTAGCTCCAGTTAGATGGGTTAAGAGGCAGGACTTTACTGGTGAGAAAGTATGGGCGAATGGTGCAAGAAAAGCATTGAAAGAGGTAGCCTGGGTTGAGTTTAAGTTCGGAGGGAAAGTGTTCAGGAGGAAGGCAATGGTAGATATGGACAGATGCCACCCACCAGAATGCTGGTTCCCACTCAATCTCAAGGATGCGCAGGAAGTAACTTACATTGCCGGACTGTTCCAGGAGCCAGAGATCCAAACTGCGAAAGTTAATCAGGTGACCACCAGGGGACAGGCCAAACAGGAAGCCAGTCTCAAGAATGATGAAGGTGTGGTGACAAAGCCACTAGACAAGGCCCCAGCAAGGAGGAGCCAGAAGCAAGGAGGTGGCGCCCCAGCAAAGGAGCAGACCACAACCAGAAAGACGGAAGCAAATTCTGGAAGCAGAGTACCAGAAGCAGGCAAGGCTGCAAGTTCCAAGAAAGGTGCACGTAGAAGCAAGAAGAGGCAGTCAGCTGCCCAGGAAGCAGTAGGAGGAGCAACACCTCCATCAGTGGAAGTGACGACCCAGTACCCAGCAGAGGAGGAGTCAGTGCCTGAAGCAGGGGAAGAGTCCGGGAGTCCAGCAGTAGACCAGACTGCAGCTGAGACTGTCACTGAAGAGGAAGAAGAAGCAGAGCCAGCCCAGGAACTGCCAAAGCAAGCAAGTTGTAAGGCGGGGGTCGTGGTAGTGGAGGAAGCCAGCAATGATAGTAATGAGAGTAGAGGTAGTAGTGAAGAGGTAGAAAGTAAAAGGGTGGAAGATAGTTGCGAGAAGTTAGTTGAGGCATGGAAGCCAATAGAAGAAGGAGAAGAGAGAAGTGCTTTTATAAAGGAGGTCGAGCGAGATGAAAGTTTATTAGCAGTGAAAGAGTTTGCACTTAGAGGTGAGAAAGGCTATAAATGGAGAGGAGGTGTGTTGGTTCAAACTAGGTTAGTGGATTGGGAAGAGTTTGCAGATGTGGTGCTGGTGCCAAGGAGTTACAGGAAAAGGCTGATGGAGATTGGGCATGACAGGTGTGGACATTTTGGGAGTGAAAAGGTGCTTGGGATTATTAGGAGGAGGTTTAGTTGGCCTGGGATGGTTAAGGATGTACAAGACTATTGCCAGAGCTGTGAGACTTGTAAGAGACACTCCAATTATGGTCCTAGGAGAGCTCCCATGATGCCCCGCCCTGTGCTCACAGAACCCTTTGAGAGTGTGGCACTTGACATAGTTGGACCACTAGAGAAAGGCAAGGGAGGCTGTCAATACCTCCTTACCTGCATTTGCCTGGCAAGTAAGTGGCCGGATGCAGTGCCCCTAAGAGTAATTACCACCAAGTCAGTAGCTCATGCAATGTGGGAGGTGTTCTCCAGGATTGGCATACCCCAACAGATCCTAACAGATTGTGGGGCCCAGTTCATGGCCAAAGCCATGAAGGAGTTATGCACACTGATGGGCGTGGACAAGCTCAAGACCACACCCTACCACCCCGAATCAAATGGAAGCATCGAGCGGATGCATAGGACTCTGAAGTCCATTATCAGGAAGACGATTGAAAGCAGGAAGGACTGGGTCCAGCAAGTGCCCTATGCTGTGTTCTCACTCAGAAGCCTGCCACTGGAGGGTCACGGATTCACTCCTTTTGACCTGGTGCACGGCTTCCGGCAGAGAACACCTCTGGAAGCTGTGTACCACAACCTGGTGGAGCAGCAAGGAGAACAGCAGCAGCAACAGTTGTTGGTGAGCGAGTGGGTAGATAGAATGGCAAGTACAATGGAAGCCATGAGAGAGACAGCAGCACTAGGTGCAGCTAAGTGTGCAGAGCAGCGCAAGAAGCAGCACGACAAGAGCACTAGGCTTAGGAGCTTCAGTAGAGGGGACCTAGTCTGGTATAGGATCCCTGGGATGCACAATAAATTGGGAGAGAGTTGGGATGGCCCGTTTGAGGTTGTAGAAAGGAAAGGGGATGTGACGTACAAAATCAAGAGGAAAGGCAAAGTTAGGGGTGAGAAGGTTATACATGTGAATAATTTAATGAGGTATTGTGTAAGGAAGGATGTGTGCAGGATAGATGTAGTTTTGGATGAGGAAGAGGAAGGGAAGGAGGCAGGTGCTAAGTTGAGTGGTGAATGTGTTGGGTACAATGTGAGAGATATTGAGGACTTAGTTGAGGAGTTTGATGGTGTGTTCTGTGGTGAGACAGGAACAACAGATGTGGTGAAACTAAGAATAGACACCAAGGATGCCCAGCCCATTGCACAGCCCCCTTACTCTGTCCCCCTCAGCATGAGGGAAGATGTGAGAGCAGAGCTAAAGGCTTTGGAGGAAGCAGGGATTATCCAACGCTCTGACTCTTCATGGGCATCACCATTGGTGCCTGTGAAAAAGAAGAATGGCAAGGTTCGACTCTGTGTCGACTACCGGAAGGTGAATGCCATAACCACCCCTGAACCCTACTACATGCCTGGGTTTGAAGAAATGGTAAGCAAGATTGGGGAGGCAAGAGTGCTCTCTAAACTGGACTTGGTGAAGGGGTTTCACCAAGTTGAGGTCCATCCCGATGACATAGCCAAGACAGCATTCATTTGCCCCTGGGGAAAATGGGAGTGTAGGAGAATGCCCTTTGGCTTATGTAACGCTCCAGCCACCTTTCAGAAGCTGATGAATAGGGTTTTGAGTGGCTGTGAAGAGTTCTGTAACGTCTACATTGACGATATTTTGGTGGGTTCATCTAATTGGCTGGAGCACTTAGCTCATTTGAGGATAGTTTTTAACAAGCTGGAGGCAGCAGGCCTCACTTGCCAGGTAACCAAGTGTGACTTTGGGAAGAAGCATTTGGAGTTTTTGGGGCACAGGATTGGTGATGGCGAGATGTGTGTGCCCGAGCACAGAGTTACGGCATTGGTGGAGTACAGAAAACCTTCCACCAAGAAGCAGTTGCGAGCATTTCTGGGGACAGTCAACTTTTATAGGAAGTACATTCCAAAGATACACCAGTGGACGTCCAAGCTGACGCCTGCCACCTCTGACGCCATGCCAGCATCGGTCAAGTGGGAGAAGCCCATGGAGGAGGCATTCAGTTATTTATGTAAGTCTCTAGTTAGTCATGTTTCTTTATGTATTCCCACCTGTAATGATGAGTTTGTAGTGGAGACAGATGCTAGTGCTACAGGTGTGGGTGGAGTTCTGTCCATCAGAAGGAAACAGAAGCTACATCCTGTAGCGTACTACTCCAGTCAGCTCCAGGGAGCTGAGAAAAACTATGCAGCCCAAGATCTGGAGGGGCTAGCTTTGGTGAAGACGATTCGTCACTTCAGTTTCTTCCTCTATGGGAGGCCATTTGAAGTCATCACAGATCACAAGTCCCTAACATCCATCACAACGGGACCACAGAGAAACAAGAGGATTTTGAGGTGGGCCTTGGAGCTTACTAACTATATGTTCTCAGTAGTTTACAGAAAAGGAACAGAGAACACGGTGGCAGACTGGCTGAGCCGCCAATGTGGAGAAGATCAAGAGATGAATCAGCCAGCACAGCAGCTGTCAGCAACAAGAGCAACACAGACAGCTGAAACAAGGGGGGGAAGATGTGAGAGAAGTCCCTCACCCTCATCAAACTCCTCTCACAAGGAGTCGAGAACTGTTTTATCAACTTAATTACTTAATTGGTGGAGTGGCCTTAATTGGTGTTCCCTGGCTATGTTTCCATGTAATGTTACCAGTAACAGCGTTTGGCTGCTTAGTGATTTGATTTCTATGTCATGCACATCATGATACTGGGCACGTGCACAGTTTTCTATATTATGGCTTTGCACATGTCCAGGGAGTTAGTCTGCATTCATTGGGTTTTTAATAAGTTAACCTCAGACAACCTGGTGCTATCTAACTGTGCCTTAAGAGGCCAATAGCTAGCTAGACCTAATCTTCTGTGACAAGCAGATTCTGGTGGCAGCAACAAACACTTTGTTGCCTCCACTGTTAGTTGGCGGAAAACCACCCATTCCAGTCACAATTAGCATATTTTAGAGTCGGACGTGTTCATTGGACTAAAATGAAACGAGAGAAACTACCGGGGACCATGTAATTAGCATATTTTAGAGTCTGACGTGTCCAGTGGATTAACACGAAATGAGAGAAACTACCGGGGACCATGTACTTAACATATTTTAAAGTCGGTCGTATCCAGTGGACTAAAATGAAACGAGAAAAACTGCCGGGGATCATGTAATTAGCACATTTTAGAGTTAGCATCTTTCATTGTCGGACATGCCCAGTAGACTAAAATGAAACGAGAGAAACTGCCGGGACCATGTAATTAGTATATATATAATTTATAACTGTCCACATCTTATAGACAAAAGAAGTTCATCATTATGCCTCAATGATTGTACCAGAATGCAACCTAAATATAAAGGTTATCTGAGGACGTTTGTTTCTTGTCATTATTATTGAAGTCTCACTTAGCTATACTCCATAATTACATATAATAAGAGAATATATGGAGCTTATTTCTGTAAAAGCCAACATGGCAAGTTATATTATTATTTTAATAGCTACTAATGACTATATGTAATATTTAGGATAACAAGAGAGGGTGTGTCCTGGATTCCCATTTTTATTCAAAACTTAGTAAAAAGAGATATATAATACTAATTTTATCACTATTCTGACATTAGTGTGGTGATTCTCTCCGCCATGCAGCAGAGAACACACACAACAATGTATACATTTGTACTTCTGAAGCAAACTGTAGGGGACCATGCAATTAGCATATTTTAAAGTCAGATTTGTTAGTCGACTAAAAGGAAACAAGAGAAACAGCTACGGGGAAGTGGGACACTGGCATTAGGTACTATCTAAATGGAACAGCTGTATTTATTGGTGGGTTTTGAACTGCACCAGTGTTGGTTTCTTGACATATAAAAGAAAATGAGAGAAACTGCTGGGGGGGAGGGGGGCACTGGCATTAAGTACTGTCTAAATGGAACAGCTGTATTTATTGGTGGGTTTTGAACTGCACCAGTGTTGGTTTCTTGACATATAAAAGAAAATGAGAGAAACTGCTGGGGGGGAGGGGGGCACTGGCATTAAGTACTGTCTAAATGGAACAGCTGTATTTATTGGTGGTGTTTTGAACCGCACCAGTGTTGGTTTCTGGACATTAAAAATTTCTAGAGATGTGTGGCACTATTTAGAAATGGTTCACAGGCAGCACCAAGTAATATCACTGTCTTACCAAGTGAGTGGAAATGGGCGTGGCTTGAGTTAGCGTGAATTTTAATATTTATTATTTAGGGTTGCCCAATATCGAGTTGGTTTCCGTGAAGATGGTAAATAATACATTATATTTGTTGATGACTGTGGATGATCAGGACACACCTCCTGCCACTTACCGTGCGATCATCACTCCAGGCAACCTCCCTGCCTGTGTCATCCTTCAGTTCCATGCATTCAGTGTATTCAAACACATCAACATGTGATCTTTATCAGTTGGTAGTGCATGCTAGAACTTCCTTGGGAGAGTCAACATCTCAAGAAGTTCCAATCTTCACTCCCAGTGAGTAGATCCAGTAGTCTACATTATACAGTGTACCACCAGTAACATGATCAAGTACAAGTGCCGTAAGCAAGCATGGGGTGTGCTAAATATATATATATATATATATATATATTATATTATATTATTCATTTCATACAGCCAATCAGACAGAATGAAGCACTATCAGGGGTGTGCTAATTGTGCTACAAAAGCTATAAAGAACTTTACAGAAATCTTTGTTAGTCGCTGCTAAAAGCTGCTGCATGATTTTATTCATTTGCAGAGTATGCTGTTAAGTATACAGAAATGTTAATTATACCAGAAGTGTCAATTCAATTTATGTTTTCTTGATTTCTGGTTCAATTGCTTAATACAGCCCAGTATGGCTGCCAGTTTCTTTGTGCATCGAAGGTTTAACTCTCCTATTTTTTAGCACTAAGTGGAGGTGGATTGTAACTTGCTAATAGCATTAATGAACGCAATTTTTTGTTTGTTTATGTTAAAAGCGGTGGACTAAACCCTTGACTATGTAAAGAAGCTTTAGATTGTATGGTAAAGAACTTGAGAGCAAAAATACATGAAGTGAACAGGTACATAAGGTAAAGCACGATGAAAAGGAACTGTGGGTTTGTGGTATGAATGTATGAATAACATTATGTGTGAAAAATACGTTTGTGTGTGCGGAGACAAATGGAATGTTCAAGGAAGTGAATGGAGTTCCTGCTCCTTAAGCGGTTGTTCACCTGAACATGCGCCATAAGGTCCCTTTTCCTAGACTCACTCACATATATAAGACTTACTGGATGTACCAAGCTATACAGTTGCTACTATTCACATGAAAGATGCTATATTGTGTAGTGGCTTAAAAGGGTCAGAGAACTTAAGAAACAACAACAACAACAACAACAACAACAACACTTTCTCTAGTGTATGGAGCAAAAAACAGACGAACACAAACTCTTTACCCATGCAAATAAAGTGAGTACACATACATGCTAAGGATTACACTTGAGCTGCAAGAAATACTAGTGATGAGAACTATAGAATTGAGATTTCTAAGACAGAGATATTGTAGAGGAGGTCCCTACTGACTAGCTTATTCACAGCATTTCCTTGTGAGAGTGTAGAATTGAGATTACTAAGACAGAGATATTGTAGATGAGGTCCCTACTGATTAGCTTTATTCACAGCACTTCCCTGTGAGAGCTATAGAATTGAGATTACTAAGACAGAGATATTGTAGATGAGGTCTCTACTGATTAGCTTTATTCTCAGCATTTCCTTGTGAGAGCTGTAGAATTGAGATTACTAAGACAGAGATACTGTAGATGAGGTCCCTACTGACTAGCTTTATTCACAGCATTTCCTTGTGAGAGTGTAGAATTGAGATTACTAAGACAGAGTTATTGTAGATGAGGTCCCTACTGACTAGCTTTATTCACAGCATTTCCTGTTAGAGCTATACAATTAAGATTACTAAGACAGAGATATTGTAGATGAGGTCCCTACTGATTAGCTTTATTCACAGCATTTCCTGTGAGAGCTATAGAATTGAGATTACTAAGACTGAGATATTGTAGATGAGGTCCCTACTGATTAGCTTTATTCACAGCATTTCCCTGTGAGAGCTATAGAATTGAGATTACTAAGACAGAGATATTGTAGATGAGGTCCCTACTGATTAGCTTTATTCACAGCATTTCCCTGTGAGAGCTATAGAATTGAGATTACTAAGACAGAGATATTGTAGATGAGGTCCCTACTGACTAGCTTTATTCACAGCATTTCCTTGTGAGAGCTATAGAATTGAGATTACTAAGACAGAGATATTGTAGATGAGGTCCCTACTGATTAGCTATATTCACAGCGTTTCCTTGTGAACCAACAGCTCCATGTTTGCTGGCTTTGTGCCTGCCATTGTTGAGCAATGGATCTCTTCTCATTATTCATAGTGAGGTTGATGGGGTAGAAATTCCTTGGTGAGAAAATGTCCCCCTCTATGAATTCAATTATTGCATACACACTATTACAATAACATTTCATGCAGTGGTGAACCAGCACACTTTCTGGTGTGTATGTGTGTTTGTTTTCAAAGCTGGGTGTAATGAAACTAAACCACCATGTAACCAGCCAGAACCTGAAACTGTTACCAGTAGTACTGATTTATAATGGACTATTTTAAGTGTTGCAGTATATGAACAAATTTGTCTTTGTATTGTGACTCTGTCAGTATATGTAGTAATTTAGTGTCTTCATTTGTGATCAGTTGTTGTTGTTGCTATTCTGTTCATTATTTTTGTACCTGTGTTTGTGTCTAACACAGTCAAGTGAACATTCTCACACTCCACATGTATCAAACACTGTTATGTTATATTGATGACCATTTCCATGTATGTTGAGTTGTGTTGATGAAAACATTGAATATAGAATTGCTGGTTGAATGAACGGATGAATGTCGTGAGCAAATAGGGCTGAACCCTTATTACTTAAAGTTCAGAGTGCAAGTGTAGTAATACTTTAAAGAGACTATTTTAAGGGTAGTTGAAGTAATAGAAGAGGCAGGATAGCTACAACAGCTGCTAAGACAGGAATGAAAGCCTACTGACTAAGAAAGAAAACACCTTGGGAGACATAGCTATCTGAATTCCTGTACTAGCGACCGACTCCTTCTCTCACATGTAGTGGCTGTCGAAGAGAACTGGTGCACCTTACTCAATAATGATAATGATGCCTCTCCACTCCAGGCAAGGCCTCTCACAGGAAACCATGAATGTCACACATGTCTGTCTCTCTCTCTTTTCACTCCACAGCACTTATAATCTGGTCACTCATATTCTTTTTTGTTAGTTCACCACTAGAATGCCCTCCTATGGACGAGATTTTATGGTATTAAACTTATCTGTAGTTCTTGACAAAAGTCATGATTCCAGAGATGATGGATCACTGTACACTGCCAGCAAGATACTGTCAGACAAGAGAGGGGGGGTGAACATTTTGCTGGAGTAGTTGTACGGTCAAGATAGTCTGGCGCAGTAGACAGATATTCAAAGAAGCCATACTTGCTAAACATAGCTTTGAAACAGTGGCTGACAGTATTGGAATTTCTATTTGTGATTTAGGAGGGCCATTCACAGTAATTTGCTAACAGTAGTTGACCGCCGTAATATATATGCAGTAAAGCAATGGTATGGCCATGTCTCCTGACCCTTATTTTATAACAATATGTTAAGCATTCTGTAATGAAAATTTATTTAAAGTAACAATTAACAATGTGTAAATTTGAAATATGGGATATGATATACAAAAAAAATGTAAAGTGCAACACAATGTGTGTTTTCAAATGTATGTCCATGTAGTGTTGACAGACTTCAATCCACAATTCTATTACACAAACAATACAATAATTCAAATACTACAATAATAACAATACACTTACTGGAGCTGTCGCTGTATTTTATCTGCTAAATGATAACATTCTCCTGTTTGAAACAATACAGTAACAAATTCCTTGAGAGCTGAGGGTCTCGATGAAAAGACTCTACGAATGTTGTCCAAAAGAGTCCTTGCTCTGTCTTCGTCAATCAGGTCTTTACGCTCACGAAGTTGGTCGTAGGTATATTGTGATATGAGTCCAATACTGTAGCAGTGATCAGCTACTGTCATCACACAAGGCTTCACTGAGAGGACCAAGTCAGGATACACACTCAGAAATATTCTCAAGTTATTGCCACCTAATAATAAAACATTTATAATAATAGGAATTAAAACAATAACTTGACTTACTTTCAGAGACCTCTACCACAGGATCTTTCTCCTCGTATTTCTAAAACCAAATAATATCACTGTTAGTGCAAGTTAGAATACATAGTCTATTTCTGCATACCTGTCCATACCAAATGAGGTGTCTATTGGTGAGTACAACTGCTTGTGGATAGTCTGGATTGAAGAGACATGTCATAACCTTTGGAATCGTGTCTGCACCATCCACCACTCCAAGATGATTTTCTCCTTCATGTGAACCACAGTCAAATGCAAACTGGTAGTCCATGTAGCTGTTGTAGTTCATTCTGGAACTAGCCTCCTTTAGAGTGTCCTCTATTTCTTGTTTTAGAGAAATACATTCATGGTGAATGGAGTCTTGGAAAGTAGGATCACAAGAAACTACGACTTCGAAATATTTAGATTTCGATACAAAAGACACGTGAACTTTTATTGTTCCATACAAAAAGTGCACCATGTTTTTCTTGACTCCTTCTCCAATGAAAGTGAAGGACTTGTTGGATACGAGACATGCCATTGCAGCAGGAAAGAGTCCCATAGGAGTAAACCCACTACTGAAGTACATCAAGAGAGGTTCCACGATACAAGATCTGCAGGATTCATTGTGGAATAGGTCAAGTTCCTTTGCACTAGTGTTTTCTAACACGCAAGGCATGATGTATTCTTTCTCTTCTTCTAACACTGAGTTAGTATCAGAAGATTCGACTGACACAATCTCAGCTATCAAGTGAAGATATGCTAGCAAAGCTACTAGTTGCTCTGGTGGAATCAGATCTCCTGAAATGTCAGCTGTAGCTGTCTTCAAATCTGTCATAGTGAATCGACCTGTCTTCCTGAATCTCTCGGCTGTAGCCTGACCTACGCTATCAAAGCTCATGGCTTTCAGAATGACACCAGTGATACTGTCATACACTACCTGGATGTCTATGATGACCAGGTCCTCCAAACCAGGCACACTGGGGAAGTACATTAGAACACCGGCATGGTGGTGAAGAAACCACAGAGCTGCTCTGGTCTCGTAGGGTGTCATATTGAAAGCATGGGACAAGGCCAAGCAGGTCTCGAGGCTGGCTGTCCTTACTTCTCTCATGCGAAGACACAAGCTAAACAGAAGCCACACGGCTGGAATTTTCAGCTTTTTAAAGTGTTTCTCCATGGCATTCTCCAGTAGCTGATGCAAGTGATCGATCTCTTCTACTCCGCCTCCCATGTTGTCTAAAGAAACAACAAGCTTTTCTTTTGAGCTGAACTGAACTATGCCTTTTTTGTAGGAGTCAGTGTCTCGAATCACCTTTTGAAGCTGCGAATCGACTGTAGCGATGACTTCCTCAGAAACCTTGTCTTTGTGAGTACCCACTATATACACTACTGACTTGGAGGACTCCAGTATCTCACCAATGGCTGAGTTGTCTGCTCCTGGCTGAGGTTGAAGATGGGTGGAGGAGCTGAAGCAAGATATACTGGCCAGAGTACGCAAAAGCATCTCTTGCAGAGTAAACTCTGATTTCTCTGGTGCAGTTGTCTCTCCTGAAGCTCTCTGATAAAAGACTCGATACTCCTCATCTAGTTGGAACTGGTAGCTAAAGAACAGCAAGTAGAGGCCAGGTCCTATGGTGAGTGCTGGTAGCATGTCCATCAGCTCAGGCTGACCTCCGGTGTCCTCCATTCTCAAAAAAGCTTTAAAAGAGTGCTTCACATTTTCTGCAAAGTTTGGTTGTTTGGACACTGCCTCGAATATGGCAGCTATTTCAGAATAATCTGGTGATCTGATTTTTTGTTTGGTCAATAATTTTAGTTTTGCCAGCATTTTGTGTATTAAGTTAGGCTGTGATCTTTGAGCAGGGCGTGATTGATTGGTGTTTCTAATTTGTTGCTTTTTGACCTGATGAGACTGCCCTGTACTGCTAGCCTGACTGACCTTTGCCCTGTTGTCACTACCTCCATGGGAATCAGCTGTAGCCTCAGAAGTTGATTCAGTTTCAGAAGTGGATTCAGCCACAAAACTATCTTTGAGAGTGTGAAAGAGTAGAGAAGCTTCCTCAGTGGGATTCTTTACAATGGTCCAGTCTACACTTCTTTCTGCTGTAGTTGGATCAGACTTGCCTTGGACTACCACATTGGAGCAACACTCCACTGTGCCTGTGCTGCCATGAATCTGCTCCTCTTCTTTTGCTGACAGAAGATCTATGATCTCTTTCTTTATTCTCCTGAGAGTTGTACTCTTGCCTTGTCTTGGAGGACCAAGGGACATAAACTTTAAAGACAGAAGCTCCAACACTTCCTTGGAAACAATGAAGTGTTTATATGCATCTTCATATTTTAGAACAACTATTAAACATAAAATAAAATATGCATTATAAAATATTGCAAATAAAACACTAATTAGTTAATACAGTCTCATTGGTTATACAGTACAAGTAACCCACACACTGCACCAGTACTATTAGCTGGCTCCTGCAATACAGAGTGTGGGCAGCTGGTTTTATAGCCTGGAGCTAAGCCAGTAGAAGCAGCTGCCAGTAGAAGCAGCTGCACTCTAGCACTTGCAATTTAGGCAAAGACAATCAATTACCTTACTTATTATAATATCATAATTAACATAATAAATATTTAGTTTTAACATAATTAACTTAACCCTTTGTGGACGAACGCGGGCGAGCAATTATGTAATTAAATACGCACATGCTGTAAAACCAATTAGTTGCCCGAGACGATGACGTTTTACCAGTGGAGTTCAACACTGTGGAAAAAGAAAACGGGCGAGTGTTTCGTTTGTGTTAGGCCTCAAATAATCGGCCTCTAGCGTTGTAGCTATGGTAATTCGTTAGTTTATAGTTTATAGAGTTGTTTTGATTACAAACTTAGTTGGAATTATCGAGGAGGCCATAGTTTGTTAGCTATTTTTTTAGCTTATATTTATGAAAGGAGAAATCACACCCAAGTGTAAGTTCTAGTTTTAGTTTGCTTATTTCTAGCTATTTTAGGCCTTTACTTCTTAGTAGATGTTCTATTTGAAAATAGCTAGACACAAAGTGTAGGAAAAAATTTTTTTTAATTTAGTTGGTGCACTTCATATAAGTTATACTTATTTTATAAGACTTATTTTGTAGAATAGAGATCGCAAAATGTATACTATGTAAGCTACTGAAAGTTTTAGCGCGCTACACGCTCTGTAACTGTAATAACAGAGCAAAAAAGAGCTTGTCACGAATTCATGACAGCCGTATTCTCTTGACGCACCCGGTGTGTCACAGATTCGTGACCATCGTACGTGCGCGTTAAGTTACGGCGGTCACGAATGCGTGACGGTCGTACGCAAAGGGTTAATAATAAATAATAATATTCTAGTTTTATTATAGTACAAGTTTTTAATACCTAACTTTAGTTTCCCATATAATCTATAAATGGGACATTCTAAAGAGAAGCCAATATATCACTGAAGGCAAGATGGCTTACTAGAGATGCTGCTATTTGCTTATACTAACCTGACAGAGTTCCTTTGTATACTCCATTGTCACTAGTAACCAGCAACTGTCCAGTAGACAAGACTGCAGTAGCTATCCATCCCTCATTATACTTCTGTTCTGGTCTATCTCCCTCACTAGTAGTCTCAATCCACTCCTCTGTCTTGTTGGAGTAACTGCTAATGGTAGAATAGTCACCGATGCCGATTAGATTTGATACATAGGAGACGATAGCGCTGATGTCAGTAAGTGTGGTTACTGTCCTCCATATTGTTTGTCTTCTTGTGCTGCCATTACTAGCAGATGCTGTGAGGGACTCTAAACTGCATATAAACAGAATCTTCTGCTTGCCATCTCCTCCTGTGAAGTAGAAGTTGCCTTCATGGAATGTTGATTGCATGTCCCAGCATGAAGAAGGAAGTGAGTCTGCAGTCGTCCAATGGTCGTTGAGTAGAACTTCCACTACGTCCAAGTCCTCACCATGTGAGCCAGTCCCACCAGCCACGACCAGGACCTCTGGTGATCCTCCACTAACTGATGATGCTCTGGAGCGAGGAGTAGGCATGGCACGTAGCGATGGCTTCCAGTCTAGACCAGTAGTACTAGTCAACAGAGAGTTAGTGCGTTCATAAGTGGAGGGATGACGTCCACCAACCAATACAAACTTAGACTGGTAGGTAGTTAGGGACGAGCGTCTATATGGTGCACGAGTAGTAGTCCATGAGTGAAGGTCAGTAGAGATGTGAAGTGTGTGATAATCATTATGCATAACTAGCACTTTATTATCTAGTACTGCACATTGTACAGGCCAGACATCCTTACTCCATGTATGGCAGTGCTCCCAGTGAAGTGAGACTGGAGGACGGAGATCTCTCTAAATACAAATAAATAAACAATTATATAATTAAAGTGATAAACAAAGAAACAAAAAAACAAACAGCATTTAAGTGCTATTTAAACGACACAAACAAATTTATTCCTATATCAGCATTTTATACGCTATATAGACATTCTATACAACTTTAAATAAGTACATAAAATACTAACAAACAACAATATTGTAATTGAACCATGTAAACAAACACACAAATAAACAATTTTACTCTATACTTTACAGAAATGTACACGCATAACAATAGCAACTGCGTGACATACTAACACACAAACATACAAGTTCTCACACAATGCTTATATACAATACAATATTTAGTATATAAAAATAGTAAAAAACAATACTGAGAAATAAACAAATAAACAAACACACAAACATACAACTGGCACAATGCGTAAATATGTGCACACAACACAAACACAAATAATGACATGATATTCCAAACACACAAACACATAATAAGAGAATGAGCTGTTTATTCCTGTGCTAAAATAATGTACAGTAGGCACCAGAAAAGATAGGTTTTCAATTCTGTTCAGTAGAACGATTTTGTTTTGCACTGAAGGAGCTATTGTAGAAAAAGAAAAAAGAGAGAAAATGTTACGGCAGTTGATAAAATATAGTTTTTCAGTTCGACTGTGTTAAAGTTTAAATGCTCAATGTTTACCATATACCACTTTCAGGAATGTAAAAAATGATGCTATTTTAAATGTTGGGGTCATCATTGGCTTAGATATTCTCACTACTAGAGACCCAACTGTAGCTGGTAGAAAGATTAAGAAGTAGGGACCTGTCAGAGCAGCAAGTTCAGCGAAAATCCAGTCAGTATGCTTAATCGAAGCAAGTCAGTTTTTTTTTATTGTGCAAGCAGTTTAGCATGACCTCTATAGCATTTAGAGGGTAGTACAAGACTTAGCTTGCAGATATAGCTGTGGAAGAGTTTCTAGCTTTTAGCTGTAAATCAACTGAAACAAGAACTTGACTAGTAACAATTTTAATGTGACGGTACCAACTGTTTAGTCAAAACCCAATGAAAAAATTTAAAAAAAAGAAGCTTTTTTTCTTTTCGAAAGACACCTGCTATGCCGTATAGAAAGCTAACATATGAACATATACATTAAAAAAACAACCCAAAAACATAATCTTCCTATAAAAGTACACAAACACACAAATATACATCCCAAATACAAATTATTTACACATGGTAAAAACTGTAAATAAACCACTAACAAACACAACAACAAAATTACTACCAATATATTATGCTGTGTTTATGAGTTATAAACACACAACTTACTATATTTCTGGAACAAACTAGACTTCAAATAGCTAGAGTAAATAGATACAAACTGTAGCAAAAAATAGAGGGATAGTCTAACCATCCTCCAGCACAAAAACACACTGGCAACTGGAAAAAAGAGAGGGAAAGTCATGTCTGAGCATGCTCATGAAAAGAACCTGGTGTCTTTTTAAGAGCATGCTCAGGAACATGACTTTTACCCTCTCTTTTTTCCAGTTGCCAGTGCATTGGCGTGAGCATGCTCAGACATTACTTTCCCTCTTTTTTTTCCAGTTTAGAGCAGGTGGTGGTATCTCTTTATGAGCATGCTCAGACATAAGTTTCCCTCTCTATCCAGTTGTTGATGCCTTATATGCTATTTAACATAGTTAAATGAGGTTAACGGAGGGAGCCTGCTGGTCTCTCTTCGTGGGGGCAGGGTTGGTAAACCTACATGCATGTGGTCACGTGGTATGATGTAGTATGACCTATTGAGAGTATACTCTGCGCAGGCGTGTAAGCTACACGTGTACTTGGCTGCCGCGTTACACAGGCGGATTCTAAGTGGTTGAACATCTTGGTCGGTTCTGGGTAGCTCTGTGTAACTCTAACCGCTCTAACGGTACACTTCAGGCATTTAGGGCTAGGATATGTCTGCTCCTCCATCCACCTCGGCTTCAGCTACTCCCCCAACTGCATCAGCTAGCTCAGCTGAAGGACCTCCTCTTGCTCCTTTTAGCCCAGACCAACTGGCCTGGCTACTGCCCCGCTTACCTGTATCTGGCTCCAGCAGGACAGGGGGTACTGATCCAGCTGGGTCAACTTCTAGAGCCCCTCCAGCTGTGTCTACTGGAGCTGACTCCTTAGGTGGGTTATAGTCATATTATAGCGTGATGAGGTGGGTGGAATATAAGGGTAATCTAGTCAGTGAAGCAGTCAGGTTGGTGACATTTCACATTCTAGGAGGTGGTCATAATGGAGGTTCCAGGTTCAGGGGCAACTATAAGATATGATTGGTATTGGAGTAGTTCACTTCCTGGCATATTACTATGTGGGGCATGCTTGTTGGGGCATGGTATGTTGTAGGAGCATTCGGGTAATATGTCTTATCGGGCACCCCGGTTGTACTGCTTGGTCTTATCGGGCACCCCGGTAGTACGGCATGGCCGTATCGGGCACCCCGGTAGTACTGCATGGTCTCATCGGGCACCCCGGTAGTACTGCATGGTCTCATCGGGCACCCCGGTAGCACTGCTTGGTCTCATCGGGCACCCTGGTAGTACTGCATGGTCTCATCGGGCACCCCAGGAGTACTGCTTGGTCTTATCAGGCACCCCGGTAGTACTGCATGGTCTTATCGGGCACCCCGGTAGTACTGCTTGGTCTTATCGGGCACCCCGGTAGTACTGCATGGTCTCATCGGGCACCCCAGGAGTACTGCTTGGTCTTATCAGGCACCCTGGTAGTACTGCATGGTCTTATCGGGCACCCCGGTAGCACTGCTTGGTCTTATCGGGCACCCCGGTAGCACTGCTTGGTCTTATCGGGCACCCCGGTAGTACCGCTCCGGTCTAATCGGGCACCCCAGTATGTTTGCTCCCACTTCATGGGGCACCTCAATAATCGGCTTACATCCAAGTGGGCTTCCTGATAATTTCACCCCACTGTAATGGTTTTCGTACTGGGCACAGGGATTGTGACCGCCTTCTGTATATTTCTTCTTAGACACTCTTCCCAGCTCAGTCCCAGTTTTTGGCGCTGGTCTCTCGAGCCCGGCTGGTCTGGATCTGTTGGCTGCTGCAGCATTGAGTGGTGGGGATGGGTCCCCCTCAACCTCGTCCAGCATTCTGAAAGGCACAAGGGCGAGTTTAACCACTTTTGGGCCATTTAACCCGGCGGCGGCCGTCTCCATGAAGGTAGTAAAAAAAATTCTGGACCTAGACTTTGTGGAGATGTCGGATATCACAGCCGATGATGACGGCGCAGCTCCAACCCGGCCAGGGGGCTCCTCCCGTCCACCGGTCACCAGTATCTCTCAGTGGGTCGAGAAATTTTCAGTGATGGCCTCCATTTTAACGTCGCGGTTCCCCGAAAAGGCTCCAGAATTTTTTGCATACCAGGCCTCTATTGTACGGGCGGAACGGAATTATGAAGGGAAGCAGTGGGTTATTTACGACCGCCAGTTTCGCCGGGAGGCCCTGGCCCGTAAAGACCTGAACTGGTCGGCGCCCAACCCAAGGCTATATAACGAAGCTTTTACTGGGCGGGCCAGGGCCATCCCCAGATGCTCCTACTGCCTTCAGGATGACCACATGGCATCATCCTGCCCTCGCAACCCAGCGAGTATGGGAGCATGGGTTCCACCTTTTTGGCAAGGCCAACCACATAGCACTCCTGGAATACCATCTCAGGAAATATGCCGGAACTTCAACAGTGGCAAGTGCCGCAAGGCAAACTGCTGGTACACCCACGCCTGCCTGGTGTGCCAAGAGCCCCATGCTGCTGTCACGTGCCCACGTAAGAGACAGTCCTCTGGTAGAGGTCACAGGAGCCGCTCTCCTCTCCCACCATTCGGTCGTCGCTGACTTCTTATAGCATAACTGTACTGTCCCAAGCTAGTATACATGTGCGTATATATACCAATAAAGATATCTCTTCTGGTCTGGTATTTATTAATCATTGGGATCGGGGGTTTATAGCAGTAGTCACAGTAGCAGGTAGTTAGGGGTGGGGCTGGTAGTTAAAGGTATATTAGTAGGGGCTCCACCAGGTATATGGTGTGATGGCTTAACAGCCAGCTGTAAAATAACTATTTCCACCTGCTCATTTGCAGGCTGGTTCTCACTACACCGAGACACTTCCGATCTGCTGTGTCTGGACTTCTGCCGACCAAGTCATGACCATCACTGCCAGGCACTCATGGTCGTCTCAACACCACTTAAGTTGGCGGAGTGGGAAACGGTTCTCTCTGGTCACCCAGACAAGGCTTACTCCCGCTACGTGTGCCGGGGTATCCGGGAGGGTTTTAGAATAGGATATCGGCCTTGCTCAGCACTGAAGCCAGCTCAGGCTAACATGAAGTCAGCCATGGAACACCCTGATATCGTGACGGAATACTTAGATAGAGAGTGTCGGCTGGGTCGTATGCTTGGTCCTTTTAAGCCAGCAACACACCTGCCACAGCTCCAAATTAACCGGTTTGGAGTGATCCCCAAAGGTCACAACACAGGCAAATATCGCCTCATCACTGATCTGTCATTTCCTCCGGGCCGGAGCGTTAATGATGGCATTGACCCAGACATCTGTTCTCTGGTATACACGACGGTGGATGAAGTTGCGGCATGTGCTGCGTCATTGGGGGCAGGAGCTCTACTAGCCAAGGTGGATATTGAATCTGCCTATCGCTTAATACCAGTTCACCCACAGGACCGCGTCCTGCAGGGTATGCAGTGGGAGGGTGCGATTTATGTTGATCCCATGCTCCCGTTTGGCCTGAGGTCAGCTCCTAAGATTTTTAATGCAGTTGCAGAGGCCCTTCACTGGCACTTAGTTCAGTCAGGCATCACTCACCTATACCACTACCTGGACGATTACATAATGGTAGCCCCACCTCACTCTCGCCTGTGTCAGCGGTGGCTAGATGTACTACTAGCCGAGTGTAACCGTCTGGGAGTTCCTATTGCCCCTCATAAGACCGAAGGCCCTACCTGTGTGATTACCTTTCTGGGCATCCAGATTGACACAGTCAGAGGGGAGCTGTGTTTGCCGGAGGATAAACTCCGGCGGTTGAAAGATCTGTTGGGTACATGGGGAGGTAGGAGAGGTTGTAGTCGTAAGGAGCTAGAGTCTTTGATTGGACTACTAAACCATGCCTGTAAGGTTGTCCGGGCTGGTAGGTCATTCTTGCGTAGAATGATCGATCTGCTGCATGCCACTCACCGTCCACATGGGGGCAACACCCCAATACGTCTCAATCTCGGGTTTAGAGCTGACCTGGCATGGTGGCAGGAATTCCTAACGAAATGGAATGGGGTGTCTTATCTCCACCCTCCCGCATCACTCCCCGAGGTACATGTGTTCAGTGATGCGTCAGGCTCGTGGGGTTGTGCAGCATGGCATGGAGGCGCATGGTTTCAGGTACAGTGGGATGTCAGAGTGAGTTCACTGTCAATAGCAGAGATGGAGCTGATCCCAATCATCCTAGCATGCGAAGTATGGGGGCGGTCTTGGGCAGGTTGTCAGGTTGTCTGCCACTGCGATAACCAGGCAGTAGTGGCTGACCTGCGCTCCAGAACGAGCAAACACAAAGGGATGATGCACCTGTTACGGTGCTTGGTGTTTGTGGAGGCATCCATTCAGTGTGCACTGTTCCCTACCTACATTGACACCAACTCAAATCATTTAGCTGACGATTTGTCAAGGAATAATTCTGCTTCCTTTTTGTTGAAGGTACCATCGGCCAACAGGCATCCGTCTCCAACCTCAGCCCCCCTCCTGGATCTTCTGCTGCAGCAGGACAGGGATTGGGTGTGTCCGACCTGGCGCCAGCACTTCGGAAGTATTTTCATGCTGGCCTAGCAGCCTCTACACACAGGACCTATTCTGCTGGGCTAAGGAAATTTTATGAATTTTGTAGTATATATAATTTAACCACCCCTTTCCCTATATCTGAACTTCACTTGTGCTACTTTGTCGCCTTCCTGGCTGAACAGGACTTGGCTCCATCTTCATGCTCTACTTACTTGGCGGCTGTTCGTAATGCACAGATTGCACTCGGCCTGCCAGAGCCACGCGAGCACTCCTCTCTTCCGTTGTTGAAGCGTGTCTTGTCAGGCATCAGGCGATGTCGGCTGCAGCAGGGGAAGGGGTGCAAGAAGACTCGCCTCCCAGTCACTGTGGAACTGCTGAAGAGGATGAAAGATAGGCTGGACCAGTCATCTGACCCAGACAAGGTTGTCTTGTGGGCGGTGGCCTGCACTGCTTTCTTCGGGTTTTTCCGCCTTGGAGAGCTTTTGCCTACATCGCCATCTTCATTTGACGCAAGGACAGATCTGGCTTGGGGGGATGTGGCAGTGGATGACAGAGACTCACCCACTATGGTACAAGTGCACCTGAAGACATCCAAGGTGGATCAGTTTGGCCAGGGGGTAGATGTGGTACTAGGGCGTACAGGGGTGGAGTTATGCCCTGTACAGGCACTCACTGACTACTTACGGGTCAGAGGCTCCTCTTCAGGGCCATTCTTCCTCGCTGGTAGGAACAGAACGCTTACAAAGGCAGTATTTGTGCACTGGTTTAGGGCTATTCTTCGGGAGGTAGGAGTTCAGGGATCACAGTTTGCGGGCCATAGTTTTCGGATTGGGGCGGCAACAACTGCAGCTGTGGCTGGAATAGAAGATTCCATGATCCAGACCATGGGGAGGTGGCACAGCGCTGCATTCCTGACATACATACGGTCACCAAAACAGCAACTGGCAAGTATGTCAGCCAGACTTGTCCAACCCTCATAGTTGTTCACCCTGCACCCAACATTCATGTCATGGTCACCTTGGTGTTGTATTAATGTAATGATGATTCTCACTATGCTTTAGTTATTTTACTTAATGCGGAAGTTGAGTCGGCTCATTCTACCAGTTCGTATATTATTAGTACAGAATTGTAGGGCAGTCACTGCAGGTGATGGCAGCAGACTCGTCAGTATGGAGGATCAAAACAGGCCTGGGACCTAATGGAGTGGTGAGGTTCAATGTGTCAAGGTAACCACTTACTTACAACACCATAATACATTAAATCATCCTCAGCTTTGGGGGGTAGTTGACTGGCCCCTACCAGCCCAACTTCCTTGGGCAAATTACCCTCACGGCCCCAACTGGCCGTGGGGTTTTCCCCCAAAGCGGAGGGAAGTCCCTATTGGTAAGCAGGCCGAACGCATGCGTACTAACATTAACCAGCTTGCAACGGGAGAGACTAGCCTGGCTTCCTCCAAATAATAATTACATTATGTCAAGTCACTCAGTACTATAGTGACCATAGTTAAATGCTATTTAACATAGTTAAATGAGGTTAACGGAGGGAGCCTGCTGGTCTCTCTTCGTGGGGGCAGGGTTGGTAAACCTACATGCATGTGGTCACGTGGTATGATGTAGTATGACCTATTGAGAGTATACTCTGCGCAGGCGTGTAAGCTACACGTGTACTTGGCTGCCGCGTTACACAGGCGGATTCTAAGTGGTTGAACATCTTGGTCGGTTCTCCCACCGTCCTCCCCTACACCTTCCTTTCATTGCCTAGTTTATGTAACAGCACTATTTCATTTTTCCACCATTTAATGGTGTGATAGCCAGGCTAGGCAAATTACCCTCACGGCCCCAACTGGCCGTGGGGTTTTCCCCCAAAGCGGAGGGAAGTCCCTATTGGTAAGCAGGCCGAACGCATGCGTACTAACATTAACCAGCTTGCAACGGGAGAGACTAGCCTGGCTTCCTCCAAATAATAATTACATTATGTCAAGTCACTCAGTACTATAGTGACCATAGTTAAATATAATGATCAGACATTAATTTCCCTTTTTCTAGTTGTAAAAAAAATTAAGCTAAGCACTTGGCATGCGTGTAGGTAGCAGTGTTTTCCCTTCTTTCAACCCTTCGTAAAAGCTATACAAACAGTGGGCTATATAGGGAAGGCTGGATCTAGGCTAACAAACACTTGATTTAATAATCAGCTAGCGGTAGCTATGTGCTCACCTCTGTACGAACTTGAGGCTGGCTTTCCCCCATACCTTGCTTACTGACTTGAATCGACTATCTTCCAAAATAGGGCGTTCCCACATCCTCTATTTATTATTGGAATATCTCTGACCCACCACACCCAAAATGCTGACTAGAAAGCTGATATTCACCTTTGACCTCAATCGCTATCTCTGCGAGGAGGAGCTCTAGTAGCCGCCAGCTCTCGCTGCTGAAGTGATGGCGTGGTAAGTGTTCTCCCGTGTGAGTTGGTAGTATAGAGAAGTATTGGTTCCAATAGGTCTATATTAGTAGATGATAATGCATTGGTCACCAATACTGGAGTGCTATTTCTATTTGACAGCTTTTGCTTCCAAAATGAATTGCATTTTTTGGGTCCTTTATGAAAATAGCAGAAACATTTTTTCTTTTATTGTCATGTATTTTACGAACATTTCAATTCCCAATTAGTTGAGGTTATAGATGCACTGTACATGAGAATATCAGAAGTGAATGAATAGTGTATTGTAAATAATCAAATGTTGACAGGAAACCTGAAGTTAAACATTGTACCATGTTTTACTGTAGTTTTACAGGTCTGTTTTTTTACACCTTTGTTTTACTCATGGTTTACTGAAGGGTCCAAATGTTGTTAGTTAACTATTTAACTAATTGTTTAGTTAACTTCTTGCATTATATTATTAAGCAAAATTAGAAAGCTAGGAACTGTAACTTGGCTGATGATTAATTGAAGGAAAATCCCTCATAAGCGCCAGCATATCCAGTGTGCATACCACTGCACAGTTTTATAACTGGTGTAGTTTTTTGCTTGATCACTCAGGTCCCAGGTCCTCCAGAGAAAGACACAATTAGATAGTGACCCCACCTTGAGTTTATAATGTTCCTCCAACGGCATTGATGAAAATGTAGCTACTTTAAATGTTTGTTAGGCTATGTACTGTTGCGTAGACATAGGCGGCTCTGTGCATCGTGAACTACCGCCCTCAGGCCCTAAGTACTTCGCTGCGCTAGACGCTGGACCGTTAAAATAAGGCTGTTTCCTCCCCTCACAAAGATACTGCATTATCTCATGGAAAACCCTTTTCCAGCTATGTGTAGGTAAGTATCGCCAGGTTAAATAAGTTAAAAAGGCTTTACCATTAAAACTCTCGATTGGAAGTGGTCGTCTAAACTATTGTTGCGCTAGTCTACTGATTCGTAATACGGTGCGCTACTGTGTCTTGGTGAACTTGAAGGAAGCTTTCGCTATCTACCCTGGCTTATGCTTCTGGGTAAGTAGTTTTATGGCTAGCAGTCTGTGTGTTTCTAAGTATTTTAGCTGCACAGGGTGACCCAGGTCATTTTTTTTCCTGGTGAAGTTGTGTTTCCTGAACAATTGTTTCTAAGCTAATGAATGAAAATAAAGAGCAGGGGTAGCCTGAATTATGATAGTGATATTTTGTGGTAGTTTTAGTATGACAAGAGCTCGTCAGTTTGTTTGTTCCATAGTACTCTTGAAAATTTTCATTTCTTTGTGAGAAAGTGTGGGTGCATGTTGGAATGGTTTCTAGTTACTGAATTATTCTAAAATATGCTCCACCAAAATTATCCTCACTCATAGCTTTTTCCCATGGCCACCCTAACATCCTTTAGTGTGCTCCTGGACAATGAAGAGGAGATAATCATTGCATGCAACTCAACATATTATATTTTCTACTTTGTTTTAGGCCCATGGTTTCATGTGGTCTCGCTGGCCAGACCCTTTACCTAATCGCTCCGCTCAGAAAGGTCTGGTTACCCTAACGTATCCGTTTGGTATCTTTCCCCAGGATTCTGGGGGAATGTATAAAATGTGTACGTCTTACGTCAAATTTAAATGTGTGTGGGCGTCTATAAAATGTGCGTACAAATATTTTTAGCTAGTCCCACCAGTGTGCAGTGATGGGAAGAAAAAATGGCCATTTCACATGCAGTTCATAGAATAAGACTAGGACAAGTCATAGGAGCCATGACAACCACTAAGGCCATAAGCAACTTTGGCATGATACAGTATAGTATTGATGACCATTACCAAATGCAAGTCTTATGACCTCATAGAGGTAGTTGCAGGTCTTATAAGTCACTAAAAAAAAATATTCAACAGACAATGTTGGTTGGTGGTTGTTGTTGTTGTTATTTTTTGTTTGTTTGTTTGTTTGTTAACCCTAAGAGTGCATGCGCAAGAGGGTAGTAGTAGTTGCCCTGTCAGTCTGTCTGTCATGCTCTGATTTTGGAGATTATTGACTATTAACCGTTGATTTAGGTATAAACTTAATCAGAAAGAAGATTTAGGACCTTTTATTGTGCTACTTTTTTTTTAATTTGGGGCTAATTGTTGATGAAACGTGAAGCTTTCAGCTCCCTAGCGTCACATCATAATCACTTGAGCAAATAATTTCTTGCAGCCCGCAGTGTAGTTTGCTTTATGCTCAGGGAAGTTAACCAACGGATTTGAATGAAGTGAAGTTTACGTTGAAAAACTATAGCAGTGAGTGTTTCTGGCTAGTTTAGCTTCTCTTATGAAGACAGCATTTCCATGTACTGTTTTCATTGCTTGAGCTATATTGATGCCTCATTAAAATAGCTAACAGATTGCTTTGTTCTTTTTGAAGGAGATTATATTATTATAATAGCTAGGTAATGTTTAATAGCACTGAGGGTTCGCACCTTTGCTGCTTCATTTGTTTTTTGTTTTTTTAAATTTTTATTCTTATTTAAAGCTTATCTGTATTTTATAATTTATAGCCAGACACAATGTTTTTTGTATGGTAGTCAAGGTGGTGTTCCTTCTGCTGTAGCTCAAGTACGCAAGCACACGATCATACACACCCACTCATTATACACAGTCCTAGGGGAAAAGGCTTGTGATGTGCTTCAGTAAAAAAAATTGACGTATAAGGTGAAAGGGTAAAAATTCATCTTTATAAAAATCATCATGCACAATTTGTTCAAACAATTTACACGGCCGACTTTTTTAAATTAGCGTACGAGACCGCTCACAGCAATTTTTGGGACTTAAAAAACAACAACAAGCTTCTCCAAGGAATTATTGCGCTAACTCTATATAAGACTTGCTTACTAACAAAAGAAACAGGAAGGAACCTAAGAAGCTTAACACATAAAGCAGCAAATGTATATTTATTGTTTGTTCTTAGCTTGTCAGTACATGTAACACACAACACTCTCACATGCACGCGTTCACTGGATATACCAACACAAGATTTACATTGTAGTCTCTTGGTAGCTTGGGCAATGAATTTTCAAGTATGAACAGTGATGACAAACAGCGCGTTATTAACCAAGGTAACCAATGAACACAACAAATGTGAGTCAAAGTACAAAAGTTACATACATACGTCCAAGCATATATTATGATGTATACAATCATATATCCCTGATTTTTTGTGTTGTCCCTGATAGTGTCTTGCTCGCTGCCAATTATTGCATATATAATTACCACGGTTGAGCTTTGTATGTGTGTGCGTGTGTGTGTTTGCATGTTCATTCTCATATTTTACCACTGCTCTGCATTTTATCACGTGATGCCAGGAATGATTCTCTCTAAGACAGTTGCTAGCTGTACTAACTTCAGGGATGATGTTTCAGCCTTCATGGCTTGAAGCCGTAGTATGGCTAGACCCATTGGTTTTCTTCCTAACCACAGTTATATGGTATTGTTCATCTTGTGTAAAACCAGGGTTTTTTTTCAGGGAGCGGAGGGGTGGGGGCTTGTACATCTCCTTAAATCTAGTTTGCCGCCCTTCCCCCCTTCCCCTTAGGGATTAAAGACATCCTAAAATTAATTGTACTCCATATTTACAAGGAAAAAAAATACATTGAGATATGATTTTTTTTCTCCAAATGTCAACTAGTCATCATTAGATAACTGTGGCTAACCTAAATCTTAGTCTAATTTAATCAGCGTCATTTGTAATAAACTTCTTTCCATATGAGCAGCGTAAGGCAGACTGTGGCAAGTGCATTGGGGATGCTTAGCCTGTATTATCTATTGTGCTGCTAAATTATGACACTGAGCAGTAATATCTTTTGGGGCTAAGGAAATGATTTCTTCGTGATTTCATCAATTGGTTAACTTTTGTGGCTTTTTTGTTGTCCAGGGGCATGGAAGATTATTTGGAATAGGGAGGCTCCACTGCACTTAAGTTAGACAGGAAAGTACTTTGCTTCCCTTTGCTCCCCTCCCCATATGCACACACAGACACGCACACTCACACTCACACACACACACATATCCCAGATATTAGTTTGACTTGCGTGGAGACATTTGCCCCAATTTTTCATAAAGTTTTGTGGTGGTTAATATAAATATAATATAATATGGAAGGTGTAAATTTTAACAACTTCTACTGTACTAAACTAGCCTGTTGTCTACATGTGTTGGAATTACAAGCACGAAACACAAATCCGAGAATCTTGAATTATGTTGAGCTAGTTTTACTTGAGACATACACTTTCAATGTAGGAGTGTGAAGTGGCAGGTGTAATAGTGCAGTGACTACTCCACTGGTGTACACGTGATGTCTCCTGGACTTCAAAACTAGAGGTGAGCAACTCTAGAATGACTTCTTAACTCCACTAACAAGAAAGAGGCCTTGTGAAATTATTTTTTTATTTACTATATTTATTGCTCATTTTAATTGACTTGTGGATATTTCCATTTAATGCACACTTGGACAACCTGAAATATATAGGGAACGACTTAGAGTCTGAACTTCTCTTGTCACTTCATTTACTAACAGAATAATCCTTTGAAACCATTTGTATGTGTGGCCGGACACACACACACACACACACACACACACACACACACACACACACACACACACACACACACACATTATATTGATTCAACTCTTCATTTGTAAAGTATTGAATTCAAATGAAAGGTGAAGAGTTCCCAGATCATTTGGTCAATGACCTGACGATAGCCATGCACAATCACCTGGTCTCACACACGCACACACATAGCTACAGTAATGAAATAAATGAAAGTGAAAGAAGAAAAGTAATGGTACACATGATAGTTAGTCATTTGTTACACAGGGGCTGGAGTCAAGTATTTCTATGGTCCTGTGATTTCCAGATAATGTAAGATTCATTAACCCTTTCACCGCCAAGTTTATGACGACCAGTTTGGTAACAGGACAAAAAACTCAACGATTAGCGTTCCAGCAGCCTTTTTTTTTAATTGTAAAAAAACAGCAACTAAATACCTGTACTATCATTTTGATTTTATTACAGGAAGTACTACATCAGAGCAATGTATAAATATTTGCAAAATGCCACGTGGCGTCTACGGTGGTGAAAGTGTTAAGAAGACCTGAACCCTGCAGTACGTAGCTACATTTTCATCAATGCTATTGGAGGGACACTATAAACTCAAGGCGGGGTCACTGTTGAGTGATCAAGTAAAAAGCTTCACCAGTTATAAAACTATGCAGTGATATAGGTAGTTAGTAAACTGGGTGTGGCACCAGTGGTATTAATTAAGGCGAACTTGTCCTTTTTACACAAGAAAGCTTGATCGCAACTCTGATCATAATGAAGCCACTTTGACAAGTGCTCCAAAGGAGACGCTACAAAATCTTTGTCTAAATAATTGATGAGGAAATTCAATGTCTACTGTGCTGGTGTATATTTCCAAGTAAAATAGCTCTACTTGTGTTTTAAGTCAGTGACTTAAAAATGTTTTGCTTGTGGTTTTGAGGTGTGACTTTGTACCTGAAATTAAATCTGCAATTGCCAAAAAATTGATGCTACTTGGTAACACTGTAGAATGTCATTATCCAAACACTTCAGTTAACCGAACACCATAAATCTAATAATAGCATGTACAAACAAGAATACATAATACTATATTACATAATTATAATACGTTTTCTGTTTTGTTCAGTTCTCTGAACATTTAAGTTATCCGAACACCTCTCAGTCCCAACTTATCCAGATAACTGACATTCTACTGTATACCATTTCATATGTCCTCCTGTATACACACATCAACACCACACACATAGTTACTTGACTGCAGCCATTCGTGTCATTTACTAGCCGTACATGTCTTGGTTTTGTTGTTGTTGGTGGGGTGTGAATCACATCTCTATTATTTATAAAAAAATAAAGAAAGTTAATAATAAAGTTCTCGAAGGACCAGAATTCTTATAATGGCATCTAATTGCTCCCGCCAGCACTTAGACTTTATTTGCGCAAGAATAATAATTGATTGCGAGTTGGTACAGATTATATAGGGTGACCATTGTGTAACAGTGTGCAATGTATCTTTTGCCAGTATTAATGCCTATCTTTAGGCAACTGGGTATTTTCAGGCACTTTTGATGACCATTACCAATTCTGGAATAGCATGGCACCACTAGAAGTAGTGTGGCTGTCCATGTCTTACGAGTCACTATAAGTCTTAAACGAAGAGGTCGTGTATTAAGGGGCATAGCTGGGGACATGTTTCGCTATAAGTGAAAAATGGCTGACACGCCCCTTTGTTTTAAAATATTGGTGTGGCCATTGCCGTACCTGTTCCGACACCCCTGTGATATGTGACTCGAGTAACTCACCATCATTTGGCTAATATTATAGTCCTGTAATCATTATGAGTGCATACATATTACACCCTGAGTATACTTGTCTCTGCCCACTTTTATCTTATAACACCACACACTGTATCCATGTGTGTCCGTGCGATGCGTACTCTATAACCAATTGAACATGTCAATCTCTACTGGCATTCACGACCTGTTGGTACTCATTCCTATAGTAGTATTATGATTTAGTACAATACATTCTAGTAAAGATGTAATTGTAATAGATTATAAGTAATTATACACTACTGGCTATTCAATTCCATTTAGTGCACACTATGTGCACTTGAAGTTATATAGAGTGAATCTTATAGTTAAAAATTTGGACTTTTATCACTAATTTCTTTACACATTCAGAATATTTTTTGAAATCTTGTGTACATATACACGCACACACACACATCTGCACATACATGTGTAATGAGTATACTGTCAACGTGTATACCCATTTTGTGCTGTAATGGGCTTCCTGTATCACCTAGGTGAATAATGATTTGGTGTAAGAAGATAGGAGTGGTTTGAGCATGTAGGTGATGAAGTGTGTGTGCATGTGTTCTATAGTGTTCATGTGGTGCACAAAAGTATCATTTCCTCCATTGTACAACTTATATTTATTGGATTAGCCACACCCATACGTAAGTACATATAATCAGGGCTTCATACAGAGGTAGGGGAGCCCTGGGATTCCCCCCCCAGGTTGAGTTTCCCCCCCTCCCCCTCCCCCCAGGTGGAGTTTCCCCCTCTCCCCTCCCACCTCTGTGGTTTTGATTTATAATGGTATTCTGTGGTTTTGTTGTTTATATATTATATCTAATATTTGGTAAAAGTTTACTTCAGTTAATTTTCTAGACTTGAGACAATTTTTAATCAAATGGGTCTGGTTTCAGCAAAAGTGGGTGTGTTCAAATAAACGTGTGGCCCTCCTTTCTAAACTCTTCCCCTCCCCCCAGAAAAATATCCTGTATGAAACCATATGCCCATGTTTACTAAGCTGGTCTTCGTCCCATCTAGTTTTTAACCCTTGGCGCACATGCATGGTAGGGTTGCACTACTTAATTTGTCTGTTAGTCTGTCTGTCAGTCTTTCTGTCACACAACAACAGATCTCAAAGACAGTGGCCTTCCAAAGATTGAAGAAGGTATCATGATGTTGTACTAGGAAGTTTAAGTCGCTTTATCAGATTACCAACTAAAGTACATTATGATTGGTTTTTGGGAAAACTGGGCAAAAAGTGTGCATTTCACAGGCCATTATACATACTCAGTGTGGATTATTACAGTTGGCCATTGGATATTTGCTGCCCAAGAGTGCTTGATATCCAACCAAACAATAACTGGTCAGCTATTCAGCCGGCCAAAGAGATCAGATCTGGTTATAATCATGCATTTTGAGGGTGTGCTTTTCTGGCATATCAGTTAGCAGTTTTTACCTCCTTTGCCATTGCTTCAAAGTTCAATGCTAACAACTATGGTTCAATCCTGGCATGGACACTTTTTTCCTCCATTTTTTATTTTATTTTTTATTATTATTTTTATTATTATTATTATTATTATTATTATTATTTATTTTTATTTTTATTTTTTTTAACTGGGCATTCTTCTTTTCTTTTGTCCCTTTTAATTTGCGCTCTGGCTTCTAGTATGATTTTTTTTGCTTAATCATTTTCCCCATTACATTGATGCACCTCACTCAAACTCAGTTCTAAATTATAGTTAGATCCAGTGTCCATGTTCAATAATTGAATATCCTACACTTGGTAACATAGCCCAACAGTACACTTCAGCATTAACTCTCAGTGACCTACTGCACTCACAACAAGCTAAGGCCATGAACGAGACAATATACTTTTTCACAGAACTATTGACACAATCATTAAATGATGATCAATATTCTTTAAATATGATTGATCAATAATATGAATTAATTTTACTCATTTTGAAGCTTAAAAAGCAATTCCAATATGTACTACATGTTCTACTACAGTCTGCAAAGCAATGAAAATATAGTAACATTTGTCATACCAGATTTTTTAATATCAGACCAAGATTAAATTGTTCTGACGTTTGTCTGAGCATTGATGTATAGTTATCATCCACATTTCATGAGCAGGCTGACTTATTTTCATTTGGATTTTGTGTCTGTTGTTACTGCCTGGGCCAAATAGCAGAGAGTTAGGCAGCAGTAATTTTGGAATCAACATGCAGAGAGTCTCACACTCAATTAAGACTGCTATTGACGATTATAGTGACACGTACTCAATCATTGGCAACTCTTCACCACAGCTATTCCACCTCATGCAGAGGTCCTTTTAAGCACATTGCGTGGGCAGTGAAATATTATTTCTATTGTTTTTCAACTAAGGCAAGACTATGGTTGTGGTAAAGGTAACGAACACAGTTGTAGTCATGAAATGAGTCTGTACAATTACACCTTAACTAGCTTATTATTTTCTAGGTTAATGTGACAATCTTTACAAAAAAAATTTTGTAACCGTTCCTATCAGTCCACTGTTAATTGCATTTGCTGAGTTATTGTGTATCAACTGTAGCAGACGTAAAAAAAAAAAAGCTGTAGCACTCGCAACCGGTGCTCACCTGTTAAATAACCAAAACCTCGCTTGGTTTCAATCAAACTGTCGATCTCATGTCATCACCAAGGTAGGTGGTCTCAATGATCAAAGATCACCTTTATTCTAAATATTAATAGATGGATATTTTTAGTGTAACAGGTGTTCTAGTACATATCTGAGTATTTATAATTGTGATGTCAAAATTTTATGATCCACCAAAAGTATATATACATACTTTTTATTCTCTGTGTGTGTGTGTGTGTGTGTGTGTGTGTGTGTGTGTGCTGGTGCAAAGGCAAGCTCATGGTCCAAGATGATGGAGGGACAGGACGCGAGAGAGTAGATGTGGTATATGACCGCACAGGACAGGAGTAGCTAGAGGGGAAAGTGAACAGCAGGGCTGGAGAACGAGGCAAAGAGAGGGCTGGAGAAGGAAGAGCAGAGGAGGAAGACTGCTGCTCAACTATATAGATGTACATGTGCCCATAAAAAGCCACTCTTGCTAACGGATCTTCCAGACCAAAGATGAACTCCCCCTCCCCCCCCCCTCAAGATGACTGGAAAAGACGCCATGAACATTCCAGCTTAACTTGTTAATTTACACCTGTTGTCATGCATTCTATCATATCCCACTTCATTTGTACACTTCTTTTTGAACTCACAATCATCAATTTGGTTTCATGTCATTAATTTGATTTCTACTATACTGAGACTTTGATACGCTATGGCGGTTGCTATAACTTTATCAAGTGTAAAGAAGAGCACTGAAGTGCAGCACCAGCGAAATTCTAGTAATAATAACATACCCTACGCTGCGACCAGTGAAGGGACCATATAGGTTTAGAATATTTCAACTCCTGGATTCCTCCACTTTATTGGAAACACTAACTCAACTCATTTAAAATTCAGTTGTAACATACATGCAGGTGAGAGATTTATTAAGTTATAATACTGATCTCTTGAATGAGATGTATGAATAATATACTGTTGTATACTGCCTTATAATGGCTAAGAATTTCATAACCTGGCATGTGATTCAAGAAAAAATAAAAATGACCTGACTGAAAAACACCTAATACACATAAATGTATCCATTATTAATAACATAGTATAGACAAAGACCAACCTACTTTCTTTAGGAGTCATGCTCAGGCATGTAGCCTTTAGTGTGGTGTAACTGTGGATAACACAATTTGCATCATAGCATAGTATAGTTTGGAGAAGTGACATGGTGTTCAAGGTGACTTTCATATTAATCTTACTACTGTATCATTTTTTGAAAGTAACATCTTAGGCAATGCAATTAAAAGTACTGCTTGTTATGTGAGTAGCAGATGTTTTAGTTGAATTAACGATCACTGGAGGCATGCAGAATACTCAACTCAGAAGTCTGGTCAGTAGAGCTATAAAACTTTCACTATATCAATCACTAACTAAAAACTATATCAAACAAACTTTTAACTTTATTTAAGAAGCTAACATTAGTAACAATTATCAATAATTATTAATAAATAATAATAAAATAATAATAATAATAACCATTTTAAAATTATTAAAAATCCAAGGATGGATAGGCACAACCCAAAACGGCTGCGGCATTCCCAGCTGAACTGCCACTGAGAGTTTCTGAAGGAAGTAGCTAGTACCACATAGTTCACCAGTTGCCAGAGACACATCTGCCTAGTGTCTGGACAGGTGGCATCATCCTATACAAAAGGTCTTCCAGCATTCCATGGCACTAAAATCATGCAATTCGGTCATTTACCATTGGATCTGGAAAAGCCAGGAGGTTTCAATCTAGAGGGGACTTTAGCAGCTGACTAAGCAGGTGGATGATATCATTTAAAACAGTTTACTTAGAATGTCTGCCTACACTGAACTTGCAGCTCAGCCCATGAGTCCCAAGAGGAGACATTTGCATGAATATTTATAAGAGATAATGAAGGGTTTATCAGAACACTTTAAAGATGCTTTATCTTGAGAGAGGGCAATATATATTATATATACATATATGTCTGCAGTCTCACAGT
>WLWD01000043.1_pt1 | contig 42262 bp, 35 predicted proteins | sample 6712731 | NCBI WGS metagenome assembly WLWD01 (sample SAMN12718690, study PRJNA576275) | sponge metagenome | isolation source: marine sponge | host: Mycale hentscheli | place: New Zealand: South Island, Marlborough, Capsize Point | collected 2014-11-01 | reverse complement strand
TTTAGTGCGTGTTTATAGTAAATCTCCATGTCGAGTCCATAAGGCCCAATGCCTTAGGATATCTCATACTTGCCAATGTCGAAAGAGGTATCCAGGAAGGAATGAGGTTGTCGAAGCGATAGCCCGGAGTTTGCTTTTTTAAGCTCTCTGTTTGCGGAAAATTCTCGAAGCATAAGGAATGGCATAAAATAGTAGGATGCTCAATGCTGCTGTGTATGGGTATGGGCGTTGCAGGAGCGTTGTTTCAGTGTTGGAAAAATTAACGATAGAAATCAAGAGGAACCGAATGTGAAGTCATATCAACACTATATCAATGGTGAATGGGTGAACCCCGCTTCGGCGCAGTGGTTTGATACTGAAAACCCGTATACCGGTGAAGCATGGGCGAAAATTCCTAGGGGGAACGCTCTGGATGTTGACCGTGCCGTGAGTTCTGCGAAGGCTGCTTTCGATGGTGAATGGGGAGCCATGGGGCCAACCCAACGAGGTAAGTTAATTTAGTGCGCCTGGCTGAAATTATTGAACGCGAAGCCAGCCGATTAGGGGAGCTGGAAGTCAGGGATAATGGAAAGTTAATCGCGGAAATGGGGGTGCAAACCCGATATCTTGCCGAATGGTATCGTTATTTCGGTGGTATGGCGGACAAGGTTGAAGGAGCAGTTTTACCTTCGGATAAACCCGGTATATTCAATTTTACCCGTTATGAACCGTTGGGTGTTATCGGCATGATCACCGCATGGAACTCCCCGTTGTTATTGTTGGCATGGAAGTTGGCTCCAGCTTTAGCTGCTGGGAACACCGCGGTGATAAAACCATCTGAGTATGCATCGGCATCGACGCTGGAGTTCATGGAATTAATTACCGAGGCGGGCATTCCCCCAGGTGTGGTGAATTGTATTTCCGGAATGGGGCTGGAAGCTGGTGCACCTTTGGTTGACCATCCTGACGTGGCTAAAATTGCGTTCACAGGCTCTGATATTGCGGGCCAGAAAATCTATGAAAGTGCGGCTCGAAAGATCATGCCGGTGACACTGGAGCTCGGTGGGAAATCACCGAATATTGTTTTCGAGGACGCTGATTTTGAAGCCGCAGTCATGGGAGCCATCTCCGGTATCTTTGCTGCAACAGGACAAACCTGTATCGCCGGTTCCCGTTTGCTGGTGCAACGTTCGATCCATGATGCCTTTGTCGAACGATTGATTGAGGTGGCAGCCGGGGCGAAGATTGGTGATCCTATGTCTACGGATACCCATGTGGGGCCGGTAACGACGCCACCCCAATACCAGAAAATTCTGGATTACATCGATGTGGCCCATGCAGATGGCGCGACCTGTATTCTCGGTGGCAAACCCTATACTGGTGAAGGTGCCAGGGGAAGTCGGTTTGTTGAGCCCACTATTTTTACCAATGTGACTAATGACATGCGGATCGCCCAGGAGGAAGTGTTCGGCCCAATTCTCTCAGTGATTCCATTTGACACCGAAGAAGAAGCTATCAACATCGGAAACGATATTGTCTACGGATTGGCCGCAGGTGTATGGACCCGGGACATCGGTCGAGCTCTGCGTATGTCTGAAAAACTAAAAGCTGGCACAGTGTGGGTCAATACCTATCGGGCGGTAAGCTTTACTTCGCCTTTTGGCGGCTATAAGCGAAGCGGTCAGGGGCGGGAAAGTGGTCAGGAATCGATTAAGGAATTCTTGCAGATCAAGTCGGTTTGGATCGCCCAGCAAGCTACCGCAGCGAATCCCTTTATTATCCGATAATCCGGGCAGGGGAACCGAGGAATGATAGTCCAGGGACCTGGGGTAGTCTTCCACTAAGAGTATCTATAAGAGTACCAGTGAAATTCGTGCTCAGGAGATTCCTTAGTAGATACCCCGGAAGACACAAAAGATGGAAGGGCAAATCAAGGGGCAATTTTTCCGGTGGTTTCCCGGATTAGAAGATTGGCCTGCAATAACCTTGATTCAATTGCCTTTCCAAATCGGAGGTTATCGGTAATGGATCTGGCGGCGGCAATTCCCATTTCTTCTGGGGGGACATCAATGGTAGTTAAGGAGGGTCTTAAGTGTTCGGTAATGGGGAGATTGTCAAAACCGGTAATGGACAGCTCCCCGGGAACATCAATACCTCTGGAACTGGCTTCAAATAATGCCCCCATTGCGAGAACATCGTTGCCGCATATTATTGCCGTAGGCGGTTGAGCCTGAACCAATAGTGTTGACAGCGCTTCCCTACCATGATGATGAGAGTAGTGACATTCCAGGAACAAAGCAGGATCGTAGGTAAAACGATGGTCCTGTAATGCGTTGATTACGCCATTCTTTCGATCTCTTGCCCGATCATTATCTGTTGTGATGCCTGAGATCATTCCCATACGTCGATGCCCCATTGAGGCCAGGTGTGCCACAATGGCTTTGGATGCCTGGGCATTATCGAATCCGATACCTGGAATTTCACCCTGGGTGGAACTGCCAAATATACTCACAACGCAGCATCCAGACCTCCGCAGTAGCTCGAAAACCTGTTTAGGATGATCAAGTCCGATTAGTAAGATTGCATCTACCCCCCTTTCTAGCAATTTACGCAGCTGCTTGATTTCCTGTTTTGGGTCAAAATTAGATACCGTTACCAGTAAGGTGTAGCCCTCCCTGGACAGCCCCTTTTCAAATCCTGCCATGCTAGCGGCAAAAATTGCATTGTTAAAAGTTGGGATGATGGCGCCCACAGTAAATGTCTGGTTCGACGCTAATGCCATTGCAGCACCAGAGCGAATGTATCCTAATTCATCCACGATCTTCAGTACCAGTTCCCGGGTGTCCTTTTTGAGAAGCTCTGGATGATTGAGTGCCCGTGAGACTGTGGCGATGCTAACATTTGCTGCCTTGGCAATGTCATCAATGGTTACATTGCGATCGCTGGTTTCGGGTTTTCTGGGCATCGGTCAGGGGCGTTGACTATGATTTTCGCTGATTATAGCGAAAAACAGCGCATTTCAATTTCCCGGATATTTTTGCTGCTTGACCTTGTCAGTTTTTATGTTGATAATGAAAGCGCTTTCATTTTGGATCCTGTTATACCTCTTATATCGATTCGTCCTTGATCCAAAAGCAAACCGATCTGAGTTTGAGATATTTTTTTCATTAGCGGCATAATGGCGAAAAACACAATTAGTGAGAAAAAATGTATTATTGCTTCTGATTTTCGTTCTGTAATTGAGACCAATGGGAAATGTCCAATGTGGTCTGACTTTTCTATTCTGATAAAAAAATCTGATTAACTTTATCTGATTGAATTTATTGCAAAACAATAACGATTTTACGGCAGTAAATTTATTTTGAAATAACTGAAATAACTATGGGGATCAATCATGACTAACGCGGAAACAATCTGGGCAGCCTTATCGAAAATAGGTGTAAGCAAAGTCGCATACAACCCTTGCAATAAGCTTAATGCAGTGATGCAGCAGGTGCCTGGGAGCATTGACGTTATGCATATCACCAAGGAATCAGCTGGCCTTGGTTTGTGCTTCGGTCGATCACTGGCTGCGAAACGCTCGGCAATGTTTATTCAAAACACCGGACTGGGAAATCTGATCACTGAGCTTTATACCTTGCAAAAGTTGTATCAGGTTGCACTGCCCATTTTTGTCTCCTGGCGTGGTTATTATAAGGAACCCATTGAAGCCCAGGTTCTGTTTGGACAAAAAGTAGAATCGCTTTTACAGGCAGTCGATGTTGAATACACAATCTGTAAATCTGCAGATGATCTCGTTGATTTAGAACAAAGTCTGGAAGACTGTTTCAATAATGAAAAAGTAAAAGTCTATTTGTTATCCCCGGAATTGTGGGAGACAAACAGTGCGGATTATCATGTTTTCGGGAGTCCAAACTTCGATACGGTTAACAATGTGACACAGGGCTATGACGGCCAGCCTACACTCACTCGTAAAGGAGCGATTGAAGAAATTATGCAGGAAGTAGGTGACAAAGACATTGTGCTTTCGCAAATTGGCTTCCCATCCAAGGAGGTTTACAACAGTAAGGATCGTGCGGAAAACTTCTATATGTTGGGCGCTTTGGGAGCGGCTACAGAGGTCGGAATTGGATTGGCGATGGAGGTGCCAGATCGACACATTTATGTGATTGATGGTGATGGTGCCTTTTTCTTTAACCCTAACCAGTTGTTTGATCTGGCGACATACAAACCTGCTAATTTAACCGTCATATGTCTGGACAATGGGAGTTGGGGATCAACGGGTAATCAACCAACCCTGAGTTCTTCCGGTATGAACCTCAGTGCGTTTGCCAGTGCATTGGGTATTGATCGAAAAGGGATGACCGACTCTACCAAAGAGCTGGCGCAACTGATTGCGGACAAACCATTGTTTCTTCATTACCTGATACAGGCAGGTAACGACAAACAGGGTGTTGAGATTCCACTGAAGGCTCTGGAAATCAAACAGCGTTTCATGGAATCCCTATCGAACTAGTTTTCTATTTTTATAGTGACTTAATAGCGGCTTATCATGATTCATTAATTTAAAACTGTCCTACTTCGACCAGGGAAGCTAACCGGGAAGTAGCGACCACCGCTGCCTGAATTTCCCGTTTGGGAGGAATGGAGGCTCATGCCGGAATCGGCGACATTTGATTGGAACAGTGCTTCCTGGATTAATCTTCAGGCAGTCCAAGTGGGTTTGCAAAGTTTCTATAAGACACCGACAGGTAGGCTCCTGTCGGTGTACCTGGTTTTTATTTTGCCATAACCAACGGTTATCCTAATTCATCAGAAATCATTGTTTGACCCCCTGTATTGAGGCGCATATGGTATGGCCAAATTCAGACAACAGAATCGGTATCACTCAATGACCTTGCCAGTAATGAAAATGCGTCCAGGCGACCAGCATTTCAGTGCTTCTCCAGAAAAATCGTTCACCATCCCCGCCCGCTACTATCACGACGTCGACATTTATCAAAAAGAAAAATCTGCCGTATTCTATAAAAGCTGGTGGTTTGTAGGACATACAAGCCAGGTCGCAAAGGCTGGTGAATACATGACGACGAAGGTTCATGACCAAAACGTGTTCGTTATTCGTTCCCGGGAAGGGGAAATCAATGGGTTTTACAATGTCTGTCAACATCGGGGTCACGCCCTGGTAAGCGGCTCGGGTCGTTCCAATATTATTGTCTGTCCGTATCACGCCTGGGCCTATGGTCATAACGGAGAACTAAAAAGCGCCCGTAATACGGAGGAAATGGCAGGTTTCAGGAAATGCGACTTTGCACTCAAGCCGGTAAGAGTGGAAATTTTTTGCAGCATGATCTTCGTAAATCTCGATCCGGACGCTGTGCCGCTATGTGAACAGACTGTTGATCTTGAATCAGAGATTCGTCACTATTGCCCAAGGATCGATGATCTGGTTTTTTCTCAACGGGATACCTATCACGTTGAATCAAACTGGAAGGTGCTGGTCGATAACTTCCTGGAGTGTTATCACTGTGATCCGGCCCACAAGGATTTTGTCGATCTGGTTGACATGAACTCCTATCGCACCATCACCCGGGGAATTTATTCCAGCCAATGCTCTGGTAAAGCCAGGACCACAGACAACAGTGCGTTTAAGTTCAAACCCGGCGATGTTGATTTCGGTTATGCCGGTTGGTTTCTTTGGCCTAATCTGACTATTTGGGTTTATCCAGGAGAACCGAATATCTCCACATTGCAGATGATTCCCAACGGAGCGGTAAACACCATTGAATATCAGGACTGGTTTACGTTAAATCCCGAACCAACTCCTCAATTGGCTGAAGCCATGGCTTATCAGAAAGATGTGTTGCAGCCTGAGGACGTGGCGTTATGTGAAAGTGTTCAGCAAGGCCTCCATTCCAGGGGCTATAACCAGGGTCGATTTGTGACTGATAATGGCCTCACGGAGTTAAGCGAACATGCGGTGCATCATTTTCAGAAGCTATACGTTGAGACCATGGAAGCTCCAATCATCGATTAACGTTTTTGGTTATGACCTGTTGCCATGACTCCCTGTTCGTTGAAAATTGGTCCTCATAGTGCATCATTTCCCGGTTATTGCCTACACGCCTGGTCGCATATCTCCGCGTTTCTCTCTGGAAATACATATCAACTGTGATTGCTTTCAGGAGTTAGCCTCCCCATTTTCTGAGCAAAAAGTCAGCCGCGCGAAAATTGATTACAAACCCAATTCCTAAACCCGATAATGCCCTCGTTAGCGGTACCCATTTTCCGGGTTAATAAATAATAGCCTTTATCCGAACGGTAATAGCGTTCAAAGGGACGAACCAGTTCCCCTTTTTCTAACAATTCGTCTACCAGATGTTTCCACCCCAAAGCAAATCCCATGCCGTTCCTGGCGCTTTCGAGTACCAGAGGATAATTATTGATATTGATTGCGTTATTGGTCGGTAGATGGGATAGCCCCATTTCTGTCATCCACACCTGCCAGTTAACCCAACCCCATTGGTCGTCTTCGAGATCCAGCAACGTGCCTGTTTTCAATAGGTCATTCAAATCTGCTCCTTCGTAAGCCAATACATCTTGCCGTTCCTGCAGATAAGCGGGACTGCAAACCGGAAAAATTTCTTCTTCAAAAAGCAGGATATGGTTGAATCCTGGCCAATGACCAGGCCCAAATGTCAGGGCGATGTCCACATCATCCGCGACATAGTCGGCTTTGTGGTCGGAAACGATCAATCGAACATCGACGCCAGGAAAACATTCCCGAAATCTTGCCAAACGCGGCATAAGCCACAACCAGGCAATGGACTGGTCTGCAACAATGGTGATTTGTTGGGACTTGGGATTGTCCCTTAAGGACCGGGTGGCGTTGGCGATGTGAGTTAATGCCAGTGTGATGGTGCTATAAAACTCTTTGCCTCGGGTTGTGAGACTAACGGAGCGATGGGCGCGATGAAACAATGGCGTCTTCAAACTGTCTTCCAATAAACGCATTTGTCTACTCACCGCCGCTTGAGTGATATGCAGTTCTTTTGCCGCGAGGGTAAAACTCTGCAAACGAGCCGCTGCTTCAAAACTTGCCAGGGTGTCCATGGGAGGCAGGTCTGCTTTCATGCTAGTCATTTCCAATCCTTATGCACTGGGTTTTAAATGGAATGCATAGTCTGATGCATAACGTCCAATTATCCAAATAAAACCTAACTCCTGCTGCTGTAGGGGCAGCGGTCTTCAGGATCAAGATAAAACCAGGAAGTAGTTTTTCAAGAAGCAGATTTGTATTGCCGAGAGTAAACGGATATCATTGCGGTCGACTCAACGGGGTGCACATGCTGAGAGGCTTGGGTAGTGACTCAAGACGACCCGTCGAACCTGATCCAGGTCATACTGGCGGAGGGATTGAGCGCTTAACCATTAGTTGGGAAACTCCGTTTCTTCGCTCTCGTGTTAATTCACCACTCCGCATTGACTTAAACGTTTTTAGAGGCTTTCTCCAATGCGACTATTTGTTTTACTTTCTTTGCTGTTTAGTGTTCAGGCCCTGGCCCAGAACAAACCCACACTCAACGTCTATACCTACGATTCGTTTTCATCAGAATGGGGTCCCGGACCAAAAATTGAACAAGCCTTCGAAGCGGTCTGCGAATGTGATCTGAAGTTTGTTTCTGTTGATAGTTCAACCGGAATTCTTAGTCGAGTCCAATTAGAGGGAGCCGGGTCCTCTGCCGATATTGTATTAGGTCTCGATAACAGCCTGATCGTTGATGCCGAAAATACCGGGCTCATTGCTCCCCATGGTGTTGACATGTCATCGCTGAATTTACCGATTTCCTGGGACAACGGAAAATTTCTTCCTTTCGACTTCGGTTACTTCGCTTTTATCTATAACACCGAAACCCACCCCAATCCCCCTGGGAGTTTTGATGAATTGGTTGAAGCCGATAATGATCTTAAAATTGTAATTCAGGATCCAGGATCCAGTACTCCAGGATTGGGTCTAATGCTTTGGGTGAAATCAGTTTATGGTGACAGGGCCGCAGAAGTCTGGCAGAAGCTAAAACCCCGCATACTGACCGTGACCAAAGGTTGGTCCGAAGCCTATGGCATGTTTTTGGAAGGGGAGGCTGACATGGTATTAAGTTACACCACGTCACCGGCTTACCACATGATCGCAGAGAGTGAATCCAGGTACCAGGCTGCCAGTTTCAGTGATGGTCATGGTATGCAGATTGAGGTCGCTGCAAAGCTCAAGAATGCACCAAACCCTGAGCTTGCGGACCGTTTTATGCAGTTCATCCTGACTCAGGATTTCCAGTCTATTATTCCAATGGGAAACTGGATGTTCCCCGTTGTTTCCCTGGATGAGGGTTTGCCTGAAGACTTCGGTAAGCTCGTGAATCCTGCGATCAGTCTGATGATGGATGCTGGGGAAATCTCGCAAAACAAAGGCGGTTGGATTGATGAGTTCAATCAGGCGCTATCGAATTAAGCCATGAGGATTTCTGCATAGATTCCTCGGCCAAATCGAAACGAATTAAGCCCACCCGAAAGACCGGGTGTTTCCCGGTCTTTAATCGATTTTCCAATTCGTCTAGTATCGGCAATTTGATGCCGGGTACGATGGTGCTATTGCTGGTTGGTATTAGTGTTATCGGTGGTTTCGTGGGGTTAATTTTTGAATCCGGAAGCATTGCGATCATTGATCAACTTCAAAAGCCCTATATTCGATCCGTCATCCAATTCACTTTGTGGCAAGCAGCGCTATCCACATCTTTAAGTCTGCTTTTTGCCTTTCCTCTTGCCCGGGCTTTGCATCGCCGCCCCCATTTTTTTGGCCGAAGTATTCTCCTCCGTCTCACCAGTATTTCGCTTATCGTACCGACCATGGTTGCCATCATTGGCATTGTGGGCGTACATGGCCGAAGCGGATTGGTAAATGACTTTCTCGGTGTTCTGGGTTTCCCCCGGCAGGATTATCTTTATGGACTAAATGGAATTCTAATTGCCCATTTGTTTTTCAATGTTCCTCTGGTGACCCGACTATTTCTTAACGGCTTAATGGAAATCCCGCAACATCAGTGGCGTCTTGCGAGTCATTTGGGTGTGACCGGTTTTAATCTGGTGTCCCGGGTCGAATGGCCCGTTATTCGGGGGTTAATTCCCGGTGCGGCGGGAATCGTGTTTTTATTATGTTTTACCAGTTTCGCGATCGTGTTGGCGTTGGGCGGGGGTCCTCAATCCACCACATTGGAGGTGGCTATTTATCAGGCTTTGCGTTTTGATTTTAATTTGTCTACTGCGGTATCTCTTTCACTTATTCAGATTGTTCTATGTGTTGCACTTGGTTTTGTATTTTTTTCTTCGTCCAACGGAGTCAAACTTCAATCCGAGCACCGTCCGGGCTTCTATCGCCCCGACGGAGATAGTATTGACAGTGCTTCCTCTGTTCCTGGTTTGATAGTTCCTCGCTTATTGGACATCGCAGTTATTCTAATAGCCACATTATTTTTACTGTCGCCTTTTTTAGCCGTGGTACTAAAAGTACTGCATGGAAAGGGTTTCGCGATCCTCGCCCATTCCGGATTTTTAAAAGCGTTGGAAACCAGCGTGCTCATTGCTTTTGTCGCAGGAACCATAGCCACCGTATTCGCTCTGGTTATCGCTCAAATGGTGGCGACCCTTCGTCTGAATACCCGGTATCAGTCCGTCGCGGTAATACCTGAACTGGTTGGTATGATAGCGCTTATCATGCCGCCAATTACCTTGGGGACAGGTCTTTTTCTACTATTTCGAAGCACAACGGATATCAGTACCCTTGGGCCGGCCCTGGTAGTTGGGATTAACGTCCTATTCATTCTGCCTTTTGCATTGAGAATCCTGATTCCACCGGTTCACCAACAAAAACAACGATTCGATCGGTTGAGTCAGGGTTTAGGAATGAGCGGCCTGAATCAATGGCGGTGGGTTTTCTGGCCGGGATTGCGCAAGCCACTGGGCTATGCGCTGGCGGTGACCACCACACTTTCCATTGGTGATATGGGAGTGATAGCCCTGTTTGGTACGGATAATCTATCCACGTTGCCATTACTCATCTACCGGTTACTCGGAAACTATCGACTCGACCAGGCAGCGGTGGTGGCTGTAGTTTTATGCCTGTTGTGTCTGATCATATTTGTCATTATCGAACGATTTATTGGCGGCAAAGAAGGACATTACAATGCTAAAACTTGATCATGTGGCATATGACTATCCCGAAGTTTCAATTAGCGTGGATTTTGAGCTAGCAGCGGGAGGGGCGTTGGCGCTGATGGGCCCAAGCGGATGTGGCAAAACCACAACGCTGGATTTAATCGCGGGTTTTTTGTCTCCGCATCGAGGCGATATTCGATTCGGCTCCCAAAGCCTATTGACTTTAAGACCAGATGCTCGACCGCTTAGTTATCTTTTTCAACAACATAACCTTTTTCCACATCTCAGCGTATGGCAAAATATTGCTCTGGGTATTCACCCTGGTTTAAAGCTCTCCAGTGACGAAAAAAAACAGATTGACCACTCATTGGAAACGGTTGGCTTGTCTGGTTTTGGTGATCGGCGACCTGACCAGTTATCCGGCGGACAACAACAGAGAGTAGGCTTGGCTCGTGGACTGGCGCGCAGCCTGCTTTGCGATAAATCCATCTTGCTGCTCGACGAACCGTTTAGCGCATTGGATCAGGCCCGGCGTTCCCAGATTATAGAGTTGATCAATCAACTCAGAGCAAAACATCAGCTCACTCTCATTATCTCTACCCATCAGATGGGCGATGCTCAGGCGCTAAACGCCGAAGTTTATTTGTTTTAATGGGTAATTTATGAACCACTAAGTAGAGACTCGACATGTTAGATATTCACCTCGACGTTCAGCCCCGGGGGCTCATGGTTTACTGGGGGCAGAGTTATCATTATCTTTTTCATCCGTTATGGTTGCGGGAAAACTCCATGGATGCGGAATATCGGGATGAAAACATCGGTGCACGTATTCCCCAGGCAACGGATCACCCTCTGGATATTGCCATCGATTCAGCGCAAATCGATTCTAATGGTAACGTGAATCTGATGTTTTCGGATGGCCATTCCTGTGACTTTCCGGTGAAAATGTTGCGTGATCGTGCAGAGCAGCACCGCCCGGATGACCTGATTGGTGCAAAAGTTTTCTGGGGGAGGGGTTTCGATGACTATCCCACTTATGAACTCACCGATCTACAAAATGACGAGTCAAGGGTATTGTCTGCTTTGGGGACATTAGCGAAATATGGTTTCGTGCATGTTCAGGGATTGGCCATTGATGCTCATGCGCTTAAATCCCTCTGCGACTGTGTAGGTCCCATGCGGGAAACGAACTGGGGAACCCTGGCGGATGTCAGGAATATCCCTAACCCCTATGATCTGACCATGACCGCCCGCTCTTTAGCGCCCCATGCAGACAACCCCTATCGTTTGCCTGCGCCGGGGTACATTTTTATGCAGTGTTTACGCAATAATGCCGACGGTGGGGAGTCCATCATGGTGGATGGGTTTGGTGTTGCCGATGCGTTACGGAAATCTGCCCCGGAAGCTTTTGATGCATTAACCACCATCGCGCCCAACTTCCGACACGCTGAGGACTCCGCCATCCTGGAGGATAGCGGCCCGCTTATCGAATTGAATGAAGCAGGTGATGTTCAACGGGTGCGTTTCTCTAATCGCACTGAGCAGGTTCCTCCTTTATCCCCGACCACGCTGGACCGTTATTATCGTGGCCGTAAGCAGTTTGCTGATCTCATTTTTTCTGATGAACATACCCTTACTACCAAGTTACAACCTGGGGACGCTTTCATTTGGGATAACTATCGAATTTTTCATGGCCGTACAGCCTTCGACATAACCACTGGAGATCGGCACATGAGGCATTGCTATTTAGACCGAGACACGGTCTCCAGCCGGCAGAAATGTTTGATGAGGGATCTGGGTTAATGGCGAGTTGACTCAATTTGACGGGATCGGTCTGGACGAATAGCCGTTCGACTTTAAAACGGCTATTCCATGAATTTTTCTGTCCTAATATCTTCCACCGAAAGTATTTCTAGTTCGCATCACTGCGCATTATCAAGCCTCCCCCAAAAAGCTTTTTCCAGGAATCGATTTGTCCCTCAGGCATGTAAGGCAATGATTGTCTGGGTAGCAGGTCTTGCTAGCATATTATCGCGATGATTTTTGATTTTTTGAAACTGTGCAATATCCACACCATCACCCTCCAACCAGCGACTAATTAAATAAAGGTAGGGATCACACAGGGAATAGTTTTCTCCCATGACCCAGGGACCTTTGAAATAATGGGACTCAATGACCCGGGCACATTCTTCGAGATTTTCCACCACCTTGGCTCTCATACTCTCATGGCTGGAGGGATCATTGGACCATCTCGAACCCCGCATTTTATGGGCATGGGCAACATGTACCGTGGAACAGAGATAGGCATTAAATTCCTGAGCTTCGGCAAACTCAAAAGGATCCGTTGGCGCCAGATTCTTTTCTGGATAGATTTGGGCGATATACGCCAAAAGTGCAGGAACTTCAGTCAATGTTCCCCGGGGGGTGATAAGCGCAGGCACCCTACCCTTAGGGTTAATTGCAAGGTATTCAGGAGACTGTTGATCCCTGTTCGAGAAATCAATGCATCTGGACTCATAATTGGCCCCCGATTCCTCCAATAAAATCTGAGGCGCAATAGCCGCAGTGCTATGGGCATAATAAATGGTAAACATATGGGTGTCCTGAATTGGTGATTTCATGAATTGTAAATCATGAGGGGTGTCCGAAGTTGGAGATAGGAATAATGGGTGTCCCAAATTGGTACCTAATTGGTGTGGGCAATCTGTCCAAACAATGGAGGTCATCCCGGGCTTGTATCTGGAGTTCTACTTGTTGGTTTCTCCAGAATTGACTACTCTATGGGGATGATGAAACTCGTTATCAGGAGACTCCTAACTGGGTTGTTGACATTGTGGGGTGTCAGTTTGGTGTTCTTTTTGTTGATCGAATGGTCGCCGGGAGACTTTGCGACGATTCGGGCTCATCAGTTAGTGCATGATATTGAGCCTTTAAGTGATGCCTTTTTGGCCCAGTATACCCAACTTACAGGTTTCGACCGTCCCGCCTATGAGCGGTATTTTTTATGGTTGAAAAAAATGATAGTTGGGGATTTTGGGTATTCCCCGGGGGGAGGACGGGAAATCGCTCCTCTGTTATTTGAGCGGTTTGCGAACACTTTCTACCTGGGTGCTGTGGCGGCTATATTGGGTATTCCCCTTGCATTGGTGCTGGGGGTTTATGCGGCGTTAAAGAGGGGAACTTTCATCGACCGGGGTATCACCAGTTTGGCCATGATGATTTATTGTGTGCCTGAGTTTCTTTCTGGTTATGCCATTGTGGCTTTGTTGGCGGTGAAGCTGTCACTGTTTCCCAGTATGGCATTGGCACCACTGTATTCAGGCCCTCTGACCCAGCTTTATCATATTGTTCTTCCGGTTTTGACTTTAGTGCTGGCGTTCATCGCCACTATTTTAATTCCTGTTCGAGCCGCGATTCTTTCCATACTCGCCCGACCCCATATTGAAATGGCCCACCTTAAAGGACTGAGTACCTGGCGTATTGTGATTTTTCATGTCATGCCTGCCTGTATTGGTCCGGTGACGAATATCGCCATACTTGCGGTCGCTAATTTATTAACTGGGGTGATTATTGTGGAGATCGTGTTTGTCTATCCTGGTGTGGGGCAGTTAATGGTGGATGCGGTACTTCATCAGGATGTTGCATTGGTGATGGGGATTGGGGTAATTATCACCGCTGCCTATGTGTTGCTGATTGTGGCCGCGGACGTGGTTGGTATCATCAGTAACCCCAAATTGCGGGAGAAGATTGAGTATGACGGCGATGGATAGTTTGTCTTATGGGGCCTATCTCCCGGGGTCAGTGTCGTAATTATTCATATCTTCCCGTGGGTGGGGGAACGAGAAGTAAGCTGAATTCAAGAGTGCCATTAGAATCGGTGTTCATTTTTATTGATTCCGGATAACATCGTGAAGGATGAATTTTTCTGACTAATTCCAATAGGAGCTGAATACATGACAGGTAAACCGGGAACGGCATTGATTACCGGCGGTAATGGAAATCTTGGGCGTTTGGTAGGGGAACGTCTCAAGGAGCAAGGTGTGCGGGTGATCAAGTTTGATATTCCTGGAACAGGTTCGAGTCAGAGAGTGATGGATCAGAGCGATGATAACGAAGTGGTGGTTCAAGGAGATGTTCGAGATGTCGGATTATTACGGGAAACAATGGAGCGCTATCGCCCTGATACCATTTTCCATCTGGCTTCCTTACTCTCCGGAAGTTCTGAGGCAGATATTCAGATGGCCTGGGAAGTGAATGCCTCTGCCTCATTTCAGCTCATGCAATTGGCCATGGAATTCAAGGTGGGTCGGTTTTTCTTCGCCAGCACTTTAGCCTCCTATGGAGAAGTGGAAGAGTCTCCCATGGTCCAGGATTTTCCTCAGTGGCCGAGTAATCTCTATGGCGTGACAAAAATTGCAGTGGAGCGGTTGGGGGTGTATTTCAAATTAAAGCATGGCATGGATTTTCGTTGTCTGCGGTTCCCTTTGGTGCTTTCACCCTTTGCACCGAAAGCCGCAGTAACCGCTTATCCTTCCCATGCCCTGAGAGCAGCATTTAATCAGTCTTCATTTGTATTTCCCGTTTCTGCCAACATCAGCGTTTCTACCATTTTTCTTGATGATGTGGTGGATAGCATTGTGCAATTCACCGCAGCAGATCGGGGTGCGTTGACCCAACATGCCTATAGCTTGCATGCATATTGTCTCTCTACGACCATGGTTATTGATGCCGCAAGAAAACGGTTTCCGGGTTTTGAATACCGTCATGAAATCATTGGCAGTGTGGAGGAGTTGATCGGTGGTTGGCCGAGTGCCATTGACGACGAGGTAGCGAAAAAGGATTGGGAATGGAATCCTGCTTATGATTTTGAGAAGTCCGTAATGCAGCTATTTCAAATGTTCTCAGCCGAGGCGCGTTGACTGAATTCCCACCGATAGTTAACCCATAAAAATTATGGGGTCGCATTTCTGCTATCAGGGAATCCAGTCGCTGGTCCTGATTCCCCGTAGAGAAACCGATGACATAGAGCCCGGTGACCTGGAACCTGGGATCAGAAGATCCTGTATCAGAAATACGACTTAATGGTTTCAATCGCTACCACATTGCCCGACGCCCACAATTTTCAGGAAGCGGGTTTTCTTCATTCTCTCTGCTCTTACGAGCCCCCGTGGTTTATGGAGGCTCTGACAGGTTCTTACCCCTATCGCTAACTTCTTCGCACAATCACAAACGACTCGTCCTGGAACCATAGACCGCCATGGCGTTGCAATACGGAGCGTGTGGCATCCAGATAGGTTCCTAATTTCAGTACTTCATTCATGCGATCGTCTTCGATCTGTGCGACATAAACCGCGGCATTCCAGGCGGCTAGCAATGTGGATGTTCCGATATTGCTACCTATTTCATCTGGGAGCGCATGCATATGATAAGTAAATAACGCTCGATCATCCCCCGCTCCCTCAATAGTATAGTGACGATCGGACTGGTTCGATAATGCCTTTTTTAGCGTATTGATCAATAAATGTCTGGGGGTAGCAAACGGTTCCTCTAGTGGCCAGACCTTCCGAATAATTTCCATACCGGGATCATGTCCCGTCGACTGTATCACTATCATTCTTCCGTCTACATTCAGCGCTTTGGCCAATGGCTCCAAAATCTTATCGACTTTAAACTCGGCACTGGTACGGCTTCGGTAGGGTTGTGCAGAAATAATCAAATCATAGTTCGCGTCGAACCTGCCTTTTTTGGGATGACATTATGTAAATTAAAGGACTGATCTTCCCTATACAATACCAGTACTGAAGGATTAATATAAACAGGATTACCCGTTACCGGGCTGGATCGAGTCTGCCATCCATGGTTTAACAATTCCCCTAACTTACCAATATCCTGTCCAAGTTCATGGGCGTTTGCGCCAGCGAGGGGAACATCGTGCCATTCGAGTTTATCTTGATTACGCTCGTTGTTTGGCTCCAGCCAGGGCGCTTCCGAATAGAATAAATTGGTTAGTACAACCACCATTTGCGGATGCTCTGCAAATCGATCTGCCAGCGTTTCCAGCCATAGCCTTGTATCTTCCATGCTTACCTCCTTACCAACAACCAGGAAAGGAACGGTGGGGAAACGATTATGCATCTCCCGTAACACCCTACTTAAAACAGCGCCATTGCCCACACCAGCGTCAAATAATCGTAATGCAGGAGGAGATGGTTTTAGAAAATCCAGCTCATGGCCAATTCGTTCTGCGGTAACTGGTTTCTCACTAGTGGTTGTAACAAAAAGAAGATATTTCTCTCTGTTATCGAAAAAACGAAATGGCTGTTCCAATGTAGGTGGATCCGATTGCATATCGGTCATTATTATTATCTCCAGTTGTTAATTGGCCCAGTTATTAATCGGCGTGGAGAACTTCTGCAAAAGTTACGGACACCACCTTGAGCGAGAAACAATCTGGCTCACGTAGGCTTGTACAGAGGCACCTCAATTCACCGACCGAAATTAATTCCTTATTATAGTCAGAAATTATGATCAGAAACCCGTTAGTATCGATCTATTAGCTAAGGGAGTGTGGATTCAGGATGTCGGATTTAAGAGATCAGACCTGATTTTATAAGGAGGTTACTGACAGGGTATAGATAATTTCGACTAATAGAAGCTATGTATTGTAGGAGTTATGTGTTGCACTTGATTTCCTGGACCCCGGGTCGAAATGCATAAGCAAGGGCTCTTTGGATGCGTACTCACTGCAATGCAAATTCCCTTTTTACTTTTCTCGAAATTGGTTTAGGCTTTCTATCGATAACAAAGTCTATTCCGGTTTTGGTGAAATGTTTTCGCTCTAACTTCAATCGATCACCTCAAATTCTGAGAAATCCACTCCTCGCTCCGCGGCAAAGGCTCGGATCGCACGAATATTTTCCGCGGCATTAGTCAGGTGTCCCGACACTGAACGCAATAAGCTGGCTGCAACCATCGGATCATTTTCAATGACGGCTAATAACTCTGAGGCCCCAATTCGAAGAAAAACACTGTCTTCTATCGCAATCAAATCCAGTTGCCGTTTATCGTTGACAATCACCGCCAGGTCCCCAATCAATCGTCCCGGGGCCACTTCAGTAATCAGACGACTGCCTTCTTCAGGTATGGACCAGAACAATCCGGAGAGGCCCTTAACACACAGATAGGCAGCATCTGCCTCCTCTCCAACCGCGAAAATTGTCTGCTCCGCTTTGGCTTTATACCACTGGCTACTAAAAGCAAGCAGTCGTTGTTGTTTGCGGTCGAGGCTCGAAAACAATTCCGCCTGGGCAATCATTTCAAGTTTCCGATTTAAATCCTGGCGGGCATCCGCGTCCTGAGGTTCTGTGGAGGATGCTTCGCCATCGATTCGTCCGTCTACAATCTCAATATGCAGATCATAACTATCGGGATTGTAAAACTGATTTTCTATGAAGATCTTTGTTGCATCGGGCATCAACCGACTAATTCGTTCCCGGGTTAGGGCGCGGGCATCCTTATCGTGACTGGCTAATGCATTGTTCAGGATAAGAATATCGGGTTTTTTAATGCCCGCTCGACTAAAGGCAGCACGTTCTCTTACAACAGTGGGTAGGTTTTCCCCTCCCTGGGTTGTCACCAGGCCATAAATAGACTGTGCAGCCAAACGCCTCAAACCCCGCTCAGTCAATACCTCTACCACGATATCTTCAATTAACTTTTCCCGAGCCCCGGCCATATGGGAAATACGCCCAAAAATAGCATTACCAAGAACCGTCATAACGGAGATATAGTGCCTGGGATCGAAGACCTTGAATAATCCATCCAGCTCATTCACCATCTGTTCCGAGCTTTCCATTCGGATCTGTAAGACCCGTTCCTTGAATGCCTCATTAAATATCGGGCCCATTTGCTCAGAAGAGAATGCGAAAGGTACCGTTAACATTAACGCAAAATCTTCAGCGGGTAATCCTGAGTCACCTACCTCACACCGTTTCGTCATGATACTGCCAAGACGATAATAGAGCTCGTCGTCCATGTTTAGGCGGCGAAAAAGAGGATGTTGGGTTCCATCTGAGCCGAATGTTGTGGTCAGCCCTTTAATTAGACCGGCGGACATCTGGGCGATCTCTTCTGCAATTCCGGCCTTCTTCAACATCCGCACAAAATTGGGGTCTTTTGACAGACTTTCCTGAGTCAGTATTCGGGTCGGGTGTGCATAGAGTAAGTTACTGCCCAGTGGAGACACGATGTTAAATTTTTGCGGATGAAACACATGGAGGATGTCATCTACTCCGGCTTCAGATAGTCGTCTGGCAATTTCCGGTCGTAGTTCTACGATGGCCTGCTCAAGTTTGGGGTGAGCGCCTGGGTTCAGGCGGGTGCGAAGTGCACGACGAACTAAAATATCATCGGTGCCCATGGCCTGGATCAATTGAAACCACCATTCATGAATGTCGTCTGAAGATCTAAAACCTTCTACTTTTGGAGCAACCCAGTTAACGTCGAATGGGTCCATACTATTACCTGCGCGAGCAGACTCTTTCTGACGACGGGCCATATCGTCAGTAATTCCGGCATCAAGAGCCGGTTCCTGCTTAAATGGCATAAGCAGGTTGTCTCCTAATGTTCCCTGGAAAATGTGTGCGCTGGAATGGGCGTATCCAATGCGATTGGAAATCACAACCTGATGTAATTTGTTCATTTCCTGTCCGGCTATGCGAATCGTTCCCCGGAACGGAAGTACCTCCCGTGTTAATACATCGCCGAATGCTGATGCAACTGTTTCGCTGTTTGTCTGAACAGCAACCCGGGCTCCATGGGGAATGGTCAAATTAATGTCTTCCAAAATGATATGGCCATCTTCATCCCGTACAGTAATATCCTGTAGCTCAATATCTCCCGCCAGGCTGGTGATTGTCTCCGGAGTACCATCAAACAGAGTGTCTTCAGCCAACGTTTTCGGCGCAAAACGTTCGGTAACCACTTCCCAGCGCAGAGTCATGTCCTGGGTGAGATTGTAATAGGTGAGCAATTCTTTCCAGGGTGACGATAGGTCTTTATAGGCCGCCAAGGCAGCAACCAATGCACCCACGGTTATCTCCCCTATGATGGCCAGATACCCACCAACAGCGTAGAAAAAGAACGGTGTAAGTTGATTAATGAAGTTATTTAAAAACTTCATAAAAAATTTCTTTTGATAAATCGCAAAGCGAATACCGAAAAGATTACCCAGACGGTTAGAGAATAGTGACATTCGGTATCGCAACCCACCATTGATACGGATATCACTAACGCCTGCTGCTGTTTCTCCAATATCCGCTGCCAGCTTACGCACTTCCTGAATTCTTGCCTTATTTAGACGGTTTATTTGGCGTTGCAGCTTTGGAATGATCCAGGCCTGTAATGGAATCAGGGCAATGGATGCTAATCCAAACCAGAAACTCTGGGCGAACAGAAAGACAAGAATGGTAAGCATTTGACCTGCCTGGAAAACAGGCTGGGATATCATGTCGCCCATTAGGCCGCCCAATGGTTCAGCCTCAGATGTCACCATGGAGACCAGTTCTCCCTGACTTGTGGTACGAAAATATGGGCGTGGAAATCGGAGAATACGGGTCAATAGCTGATAACGAAATCGACGTAATAACCGCTCAGCCAAAACACCCTTCATGGTGTTGAGTCGCATTTTTATCAGCCCGTTTAACAGAACTGCTAACAGGAATCCCACGCACAGAATCATCAGGAATTCAATTTGACTGAACGTGACACCCAGTAATACAACGTCCTCCCCGGTTCCACCGATCGCATCATTGATAATGCGTTTCGGTAACTCCAGGGAAACATACAAAAATGGAAATGTGACAAGCGTCACAGCCAGCAACACTAGCTGATCCCTTTTTGAGTATTTCCAAATAAACTGAAAAAGATTTTTCTCCATCACTTAATCCTGGTGGGTTACTGTTTCACTGGGTACGATAACGTGGAAGGACAAACTATAACAAACTGCCAGGCGCTTATTGGTTGTTTGAATAGCCTGAACACAACATGGGGACAGGTTTCCCAGGAACAACATGGAACCGTCTCGTTCCACCGCGCCCTCTCCCCTAGCGGGAACACATACCAATAGTGATTGTTTCTCAATGAATAATTGCGACACTGACCCTCGGTCCTCTGACCCCTTGCTATGGGCTACTAGTTCTGACCTTGGCAACATCGCGTATTTTTATTTCCATGATTTGCTCTCCAAACTGCTCGGCTATTGTTTCGTAAATCTCTGGGTCATCTTCGCCAGAGTCGCCGATGAGAATAAATTTCCGTTGTGGGAAGCGCAGGAGTAGCTGTTCGATTTGAGCGGTCTTTTGTTTGATAGTGGCTTCGCTTCTGCCAGCTAATAACTCGATGATGTCCAAGTAGCTTTCAGATTCGAAAGGGTTAGTGCGCACATTTTTCATATGAAAGCTGCCCTGAGGAAAGCCTGCGGCATCGGAAAATAGGTATTCTGACAGAGGCGAGTAAAGTTGCCAGGGACCACCTGATACATAGTGGAACGCCGTCTCCTGAGGATACTCATTGTAAAACTCAGCCATCCCCGGCACGGCTTTGAATGCTTCGAAGAATGTATTTCTTATCTCGACAGCGGTACCTGCAAGGATGTCGGTTATCTTAATGGTATCGTCGATATCGGAGATAATTGAAGTACCGTGGTTAGGAATCAGTCTCAACTGCCCCTTCCCCTGGTCAGTTCCACTGGAGTGCACATGAAAACTCAACCACCCGTAATGGGATCCTTGAGCCCGAAGTAGCTGTGCAGCTCGACTTTTAGAAAGCTGTAGTGTTGCCTCTATAAGGCCATTTCGGTCGGATCTGGCTGGACTATTATTGCCTCCCAGAAAATAAGTTTCTCCAAGTGGGTCAGCATCGAAAGTAATGCTAACTTCTTCACCGGATTCGTTATCTGCGAGAAACCCCTCAACTCTGGACTCATAAATAGACACTTGCTCATCAGATAGGTCAGGAATTTCTGCCACCAACGCTAACACCAGGCGGCTTGCTATCTCTATTGGTTTCGCCGCGATACCAGCCGGTTCGAAAACTCTTACCTTGAACGGGATTTTCCAGGAATTATCATCTAAATAGTCGTTCCTGAAGAACCCGAAAAGGCTACATATACAGTATAAACTGGATATAGTCCTGGTTTGAATCGACCGGAATTGTTAAACTGGCGTTCAGTTTCTGGTCGAACACGAGGTATATATGCTACCTGACAGCCCGGTGAATGACGATCAACTCAGTTTCTTCAACATCGTTGATCAGCTGGATACGTCCCATCCCCTGATTGCCCTTGGCAATACCCTTGACTGGTCATCGCTTGAAGCCTCCCTGAGCCAGTACTACAGCGCGAAGGGGCGGGCCGCGAAACCGATCCGGTTGATGAGCGGATTGCTGATGATCAAACAGCTGTACAGCTTAAGTGATGAATCGGTGGTGGATCAATGGAAGATGAACCCGTACTTTCAGGTGTTCTGTGGTGAGGTGAGTTTCCAGACGCAGGTACCGTGCCATGCGACGGAACTGGTGAAGTTCCGCAACCGGATTGGGTCGGAGGGAGTCAGGGAGATCTTTTCGCTGTCGGTAAAACTGCATGGGAAGCTGGCAGAGGAGCGGACAGTACTGGTAGATACCACGGTACAGGAGAAGGCGATCACGTACCCGACAGACAGCAAGTTGGCGATAAGGATCATCAATCGCCTGAACAAGCTGTCGAAGTTACACGGGATACAACAACGACGAACGTACGTAAAGGAAGTGCGGTCACTTCGTTTGGCATGTCGTCATTTCCGTCACGTGAAACGACGTCGTAAGGCGAACAAGGCGTTGAAACGATTACGAACCATTGCGGGTGTGTTGCTCAGGGAATGCCAACGGAAGTTACCGATCGATGTTCTGACGGCGCAGGAAGCGAACTTTGCGTTATACGAACGTGTTTTGTCTCAACAGCCCAAAGACAGGAACAAGGTTTACTCCCTGCATGATCCTGCTGTGTACTGCGTGGGCAAGGGGAAGGATCACAAGGCGTATGAGTATGGTCGCAAGGCGTCAGTGGTGGCGACGAAGGAGTCACAGGTGATTGTGGGGGTGGTGAGTCATGACGAACATGATCATGATTCGAAGACCCTGAAAGCAGCACTGACAGAAGCCCATACCCACCGTGAGACATCGATCAGGCTGGCGGTGGTTGACCGGGGATATCGGGGAGCGAAGAATAAAGTGGATTGTGAGGTGCTGTTACCGGGTCCTCCGCTGAAACGGGACAATGCTTATCAACGCCAGAAGAAACGGATACTGTGTCGCAAACGAAGTGCGATAGAACCGATCATCGGTCATTTGAAGCATGATCATCGTTTATTGAGGAGCTGGCTGAAGGGAGCCGAAGGAGACCGTATCAATCTGCTGATGGCGGGTTGCGCGTGGAATTTGAGAAAGTGGATGATCGCTTTCTTTTTGTTTGAAAAACCCAACGGCGGAGAGCAAACATTACTCGCCATTGCCTGTTGTCAGCCCCTTGGGACGCCGCTAATCGTCGTCTGGGTGTTGTCCTGATCCGAAGGTCGAAAATGACGCATGATCGCTAACGACATCGCGCCTTTTTTCAGGACGGACTACTTACTTTCTCCCACGCCATCCATTCTCTGTTCTGAAAGCCATTGCCGCTTTTGACGATGACGTACCAGACCATCTTCAAACGAGCACCGGGGAGGGGCGGCTAAATGGGTGTAATAACCGAACTGATCCAGCCCCCTTGCAAGGACGACTTCATGGTGTGGTCGCTCATGCTGCACCTCTGGAGAGACGTAACGCACAGCGAACCCAACCCGATTGCCACTTGAATTGTTGGTATTAGAGCCATGCACAAGATTAGCGTGGTGAAACGACATTTCTCCAGCTCGAAGGGTAACGTCGACGGCCAACGACTCATCCATCGTATCTTTTAAGGTGCTTCCCGTCGTCAGCATATTATTCTGATTGTGAATCTCTGTGTGTTCACGTAATTGCAGGTGAGAACCAGGTATGACTCGCAGACAACCATTATCAGTTGTACTGTCGCTTAGCGCGATCCAGGCAGATACGAGTCGAGGGGCTGACAATCCCCAGTAGGTAGCATCCTGGTGCCACGAGACAAAGCTGTTACCAGGAGGCTTCAAGAATACGGTGGTCGAGTGGACCAGGATATCAGGTCCAAGTATTAGTTCCACCGCATCCAGCACATTCGGGTGGGTACACAAATTATACGCCCAGGTGAAACTAAGATGACTCTGACCAGCGTAGCCCCGGCGCTCTTCAGGCGCCAATGCATGGTAGAAGTTCTTCGCCATTTTACGATAGTGTAATTGCTCATCCTGCATAAGCACGGGTATGGGAAAAAGAAAGCCTTTCGCCCTATAATTTGCTGCATCCGCTTGACCCAAAAATAGCGACGGCGATTTCATGAATTGGCCTTTAATATGGTTGAAACCCAGGCGATGGCGCGCCTCAAGGGAGATTTTGGCCCGCACCACTTAGTGGGTAAAGCTGGAACTTTACGATTTCGGTTTCTTTTTTGTCAACCATTTTCCGCTAGCAGTGCCAGAATGCCGAATAAATTGGTATAAAATGCGATAGTCTTGATTTTCGACTTATTGTTGTCTCGGCGCCTCTGTGTCAACAACGACAGCGGATGGCTTTATAGTTAATGTGCTGAATGCTGAAGAGATTGGTCGTAAGTGAAGCGAGTATTATCAACCTTGGGCAATGACGATCATGGCATTTAAATTTCACTTTCTTCAGATTGCTCATGAACCCCAGACTTGGGGTGATCTGGATCATGATCTGGCTTTGCAGATGCGACTGCGCTATCTCCAATCAGAGGGTCCCCATGAAATCGTTGATACCCCAGAGGAAGCAGATATTATTCTGTTTTGGGATCCGCACCAGGACTCTCAAATCATTACCGCACCGAGGCTGCGGCAACATCCTTTGGTCCATCGCTTTCCAGAAAAGGTGTTTACGGTTTCCGGTGAAGATTATCCGTTGGGGTTTTTGCCTGGACTGTATTGCTCGCTGTCGAAACGACTGTTTCAACCTGATCGTCATAAAACCTGGTTCTATCACCGCACTCCCAACCCAGCATGTTATCAGGTCGTTGACAACAATCAGCGCGCACCTGGCAAGCTCGCATCATTTACTGGAGCTAATTCCCATGCGCTAAGGTCTTCGTTGTTCAATCACCAAGAGCAATTTAGAAAATGGGGGATCGATGTCAGGGAAACGCCACGAAACCGGTTTAACTCAAATCCAGGAGATCCTGTACTTAAACGGGAGTGGCTTCATTATGTAGATACAATCCTGGACGCTAAGTTTAGTCTGTGTCCTCGTGGAAATGGTCCAGCGTCCTATCGACTTCAAGAGACCATGGCGCTGGGTCGAGTCCCAGTGTTGATTAGTGATGACTGGCCTCTGGTTGATGGATTGGATTGGGGCGCTTTTACGATCCGAATTGGGGAAAATGAAATTGCATCGTTGCCCGATGTCCTCACGGAGTACGAGCCAAGATGGCGTGAGATGGGAGAGCAAGCCCGTGAGGTTTATCAAAATACGCTATCTGGTTGCCGATTTGTTGAGAATGTAGTAGATCGAATCGCGGGCATTTATCACTCCAGAACTCACGACGAGCGTGACTACATTGCGAAGTGGCCCGAGATGATTGAAAAGGAACTCCGCTATGCGGTTCTTGGCAAGTACTGACCTCCGACGACCCACCTGTGTCCCGTCGTCGAATCGGCGGATATCAGACAGAATCTCAGGGGCGACGACAGGCGCGGTTTGATAAAGGTGAGTCTCCATTTTCCAATCTTCGACGGACTTCAGGTCAGTGCTGAAGAGGCTCCATCAGCACCGACATAGTCCGCTTGCGAATTGTTATCGCATCCATGGAGACGCTATTTTCTGGATTCTTCCAGAGCCATTCATGCTCGCTGACTAACCGGCACTAATCCCGAACCGGCTGGTGCAATCCATTTTGATCGAAAACTGAACCCGACGACAAGACATTGTCGCTCACCGACCGACTGTCAGAAATCACTCCGCTGGTGTAAGGGAATTCTTCGAATACCCGTTTTTCGGTTGCGATTTTTGCCAGGCAGTCATAAGTCGTCAGAATCCAGGGATGCGAGCAGTTCTCCAGACGCTTTGGCAGCTCCAATATTCCTGGTCGTGCTGGTTCCCTGCTGTATGGGAAGCGAAACAGCGGTGATCTATCTACCGAACCGATGGGTTAGCTTATCCATCGTGTTGCCATCTGAGTTGCCGTTTACAAGAACCTCTATCTCCGATGGTTCATTAGACTGATCCTGGGCAGACTACAGGGTGTCGCAAACTATGTAACCACGATTTCAGGTCGGGATCACAACGGATAATATCTGGATTTGCCTTTGGAAGGTTGTAGGGTGGCAGGTTGTTAATGTTGATGTGGGTGAGCGAGTTATTCCGACATGCCTGGCTCGCTGGTCATATGTACTTGATTCAGGGGCTAACGAGGAAGACCGTAGGTTAAACGGCTTATATCAGAGAGTAAAAAGTTCTGGAATGATTTTAAAGATATGGCATAATCCCTTCGTTGTCTAGTGACGAAAACGGTGAAAGGCGGTGTTGCCTCAATCCAAACCTTAGAGACCTCCTAATCCATCGCGCCGGAAAATATTCGCCGTGATGGGCTTAAAGGGAAGGCAAAATTATCTATTAGGGATCCATCGTCTACCAGTGAAACCGCCTGGAGCGAACTTTAGGTTAGAAGCTCTGTTCGGGCAATGAATTATGGCCATATCAGACATTCAACTTAAATGGGTTTGCAACGTCACGAGACCGAAGCGATGGAGATAATCTGGCAGGAAGGTGGCTGGCCCTGCTTTTCGCCTGACGGTTCTCAAATCGTGTTTGCGAATAGAACATGGGGTAAGGACCGCCATCTTTTGCTAATGACGCTCAATAGCGATTCGCCACCAACACGCCTGACGCCGGATGGAGTCCCTGCGGTTCGGCCTACCTGGCTATCCGACGGTGATGAGATCGTATTTAATTTAAGTCACGAGTCAATCTACACGGTGAATTTGACCTCCGGGGATATCCAACCATTTGGGAAAACCGACTATCCTGACGTTGGCGGGCTGGCGCATCCATGTGCATTTAGAGGTGAGAGGGCGGTGGCGGTTGCTTCGGTACGGTGGGTTAACACCGTGAGGCAGGGTGTGATTTACAAGCTCGTTCCTGAGTCATCCAGCCCTCTCGAAGCCTGGACTAACCCAGACCAGATTTCTGCCGGGCGGCCTAGTGTCAGCCCAAGTGGAGATCAGATTGTTTTTGCGGGAAATGCAGAGGGGTTTAATCAGGGGGCAAACCAGTTGTGGGTGGTCAGTTACGGCGCTCGCAGCAAAAGGTTAGAGCAAGGTGCAGCCCACTTGGTTCAGGGGCGGGCACCGAGTTGGTCTCCAGATGGTAAATGGATTGCCTGTACCTCGACCCGCCCCATATCCGACCCGACGGAAGAGACGCCAAAAGCAGTGTGGATTATTAGTGCAGATGGCAGGGAGGCCCATCGTATCACTGACAGTTCTCTCAATCCGCTCCATGTTGCCTGGTCACCAGATCAGCGTTATCTGGCCTGCGCAGGGGATGGTTCGCCTTTGGTGCTGATTTCGTTAACAGAAGCGTTCCATCGCCTTGAGTGCGGCTGAATGTCGACTGATAGCACGCTAGAGAAAAATATGTCGAACCCTGATGCGCCTTTTTTCGTACTGGGAGCGGCCCGATCAGGTACCACAATGTTCCGCCTGATGTTGAATCGGCATCCGCGATTGGCGATCCCTTTCGAGTCTCACTTTATGATGGGAATGTTGAGAGAGTTACCTTTCGACCGGCCACTACTAGGAAGTGAGACAGAGCGATTTATTCAGCTGGTGATTACCGAAAAAAATTTCGCTTCCTGGCATCTTTCTCCCCGTCAAGTGCGGGATAAAATCGAGTCCATGTCTCCGGGCATGATGTCGGATCTGATTGATGCGTTGTTTCGAATGGAGATTGCAGACACTGGAAAACCAAGGTGGGGTGACAAAACCCCAATGTACTATACATGCTGGCGCCCCCTTATGAACCTGTTTCCCAATTCCAGGGTAATCCATATTATCCGGGACGGCAGGGATGTCTGTCAGTCCCTGGAAAAACTGGATTGGCATGGCCCAACAAACCAGGATCGGGCGAAATATTGGCGGGACCGAGTTGAGATTGCTTACCAGGCTCAAGCTGAATTTGGTACTGACCGGCAATATATTGTCCGCTATGAAGATTTGGTGACCGATACTCGCGCTACGTTAATCAATGTGTGTGAGTTCCTGGAAGAATCGTATGAACCGAGCATGATGTCTTTCTTTGAGGACGCGTCGGATCACATGAGCGATATCGACGGAGATATCCACCGAAAGGTACATCGGCAGCCGTCAGAACAGGATATTTATCGATGGCGTCATAACATGTCTACGTCATCCCAACAGCAGTTTGAGATGATAGCGGGATGTGCACTCCGACAGATGAACTACGAATGCTTGTTTTCGTCCGCTGCCAGTTAACATCCACAATTTTTTCTATTGATCACCATACCATACTGACTATGACAAAAGCCCCAAAAGAAGGTACGATGGAATTCGCGGATCTCCGCGAGATTTATTATGGTACCGATGACGGATTCGACAAAGCGCATACAACCACCGATACACCGAATGATATCGACCAGCACACCAAAGTCTGTCAGTTCTATGAAGCGTTTTGTGACGGAATTGCAGCTGATCGTCGTCAGAATATCCACTATGCCAGCGTGGTCGGTGGGTTATTTGGGTTGAATCTCATCCCCATTGTCAAACCCCAAAAAATCACTTTCTTTGATATCAATCCGTATGCGCCGGTTTTATTTAGTTTGCTCAAAAGAGTGTGGGTAACCTGTGAGTCATCGGAAGAATTTCTGCGTAAACTGCAGGACGCGGACTACGAAGTGGGTTCTGAAGATGAGCGCGTCATTCAAACATGCCTGGTCAAAAAACAAAATGGGACGCTATTGGATACTCGATATGGCGGGGAGGGACGCACGTCCCACAGCTTGAAACACAGCTGGTACTACGCACTTACCCATTTCGAACTTACCCGGGAATTATTTTTAACCGCTGAGGTGAATACATTTTGTAGCGGTATTCACGAAGAGGCTTTCAAGACTTTCGTGTCTCAAGAGCCGAATCTTTGGATCTACTTTTCCAATGTGTTTGCGCATAAGTATTCTGATCTTGTTTTCGACCACCCGAAGAACGCAGTGGCATTCGCCTGCCACCACGATGAGCCTGAAGCATGTGACATTTCAGCCGGAGGGCAGGATGCCGCCACGCTATTGGGTCGAGTGCCGATGGCGGTGGCATAACCAGGATTGCGGATTGATCGAATTCGGAGATTTCCTCGTTGTCAACATTTAGCGCACCCGATCCACAGAACAGCAACAACATATCGGTTGTGATTCCCTGTTTCAATTGCGGGAGCTCAATTGACAGCGCCGTTCACTCCGCATTACGGCAATATGGTAATGACGTTGAGCCTGAAGTGATTTGCATTGACGACGGCTCAACAGACTCTACATCAGAAAAATTACGTCGACTCTATAGTGATGGTGCTATCCAGCTCATTCATAACGGGACATCAAGGGGCGCTTGTGCGGCAAGAAACCAGGGGATGCACGTTGCCACTCGCCGGTATATTCAATTTCTGGATGGGGATGACATCCTTTTGCCAGGCAAATTGCTCAGACAGTCTGACATTCTTGATCAAACCCATGCCGATTTTTTGGCTGGTGCCTATGAAAGTCAAAGTATTGGGGGAGGCCGGACAGATCGGTTTCCCCATGATGATCTTTGGTCCGGGCTGATTCTTTCCCGCTTGGGTAGGACCAGCTCAAATCTGTTTCGCAGATCGGCATTAATTCGGATCGGTGGTTGGAATGAAAATCAAAAGAGCAGTCAGGAGTATGAGTTAATGTTTCGACTAATGAAGTCGGGGGGGACGAACAGTTCGAGTGTTGCAATGGATCAGGAAATTGGCGCGCACATCATTTCAACCCCAAGGAGTATTTCCCATAGCACTGTAGATGCCAATGCAATGCGTTTGATTCAGCTGCGATCACAGATGCTTAAGTATCTGGATGATAGAAATGAACTCACAATCACTCGAAAAAAGGCACTTCAGGAAATATACAACAATAGTTTGTCTGAAATGTCTGAGAACTTTCGTGTCAAGATAGGTTTCTTACCGATGACAGACGTTGACAGCCTTCACTACTACGAAGTCCATTATGCGCCCCATTCACTTTGTTGATAAATCAAGGTCGACCTATGTTCAAAACGGCCTGAATCGGATATGTGAGATTCTAAACGGTAGGGGAGTCACTGCTGGTTGGTGCGATAAGGTGGTAGATGCGCCAGAGGGAGCCATCCTGGTGGTTCATGATCCTGTGGAAATCGACCAGATCCCACTTGGGTGTTCGGTACTGGGGCAAAGGACATTGAATCGAAGGGAGAGGTTGATTCTGGCGGAGCAAAGCGATTTGCCGGTTCCCGCATGGGGAAGTCTTGATGACTCCGATCGGTTTAGTGATTTATTGGATGAATGGGATCTAGATGTGTTACTCCATAAAGCGGACTGGTCCTATGCCCGAAAAGGTGTGCAGGCCAGGTGTCGCGGGGATACGATCGATAGAAATTCGTTCGACCCCAATACCGATGTCTTCATGCAGATGATCCAGGGTGGAAGCTACCACACCTACAAGGTTGACATGTATTTTGATCAGATCATTGGTTGTCGCTATGTCTACACCTACCACCCCCAGCATGAGATGTTCCACAAAAAATTCTCTCAATACAGCAAACAGCGTGAATTGCCCGGACTTTCTCAACAATTGGAAACCCTGGGTCGTGCAGTGATGGCTCATGGCGTCGGCCTGTCAGGAGTCGATATTATGGTTGATGTCAATGACCGATCCTGGGTAATCGAACTTAACACAAGCTCTGTAGGACGAGAGTCAACGTGGCAGCGATGGCCAGATATTTACATCAACAACTATGCTCAGGGTATTCTGAAGTGGCTCAACGAGGGATCGGATGCAACCTTTTGTACCGACCGGTCTCCGTTAGTCCATTTGCTGACTGCTCGATCTGGGGGTATCGATGTGCGAACCTAATGCGTCAGCTAAGTCGTCACTCAACACGCGTACGCTATCTGAAAATGGCAAAACCCTGGTCGCTGTAACAACCTGTAGTCGACCCGATTTAGTACGCCATTACTTGCCAAAATTAATTTCAGTTACGGCCAGTTTAAAGCAGGTTGATCTCTTGTTAGGGATTGATGGCTTATCCAGCCCCGGAAATTGTGAATCCCTGGAATTTGCTCAATCAGTTGGTGTGCCGTGTGTGGTTTCGGAGCACCCCGAAGGAGTTGGCATTTCGAAGAACCGCATTGTGTCGTTGCTAGGAGGATATGACGTTTACTTTTTTTTGGAGGATGACGTAGAGGTGATATCTGATGGCTTATTTCGAGATCACATTCAGTACTGCCAACTGACAGGCTATCACCATTTTTCGCTGCACCAACCAGGCAGGCTGGTCGACGAACTGGAACCGACCCGGGTAGAAGGTTGGGGGGTAGTGCGACACGCCATGTATGGGAGCGCCCAGGTCAATTTCTTTTCACGTTATGCGCTCTCTAAGGTAGGTGGATGGCATCAGTCGTTTGCGGCGCTGAGAAGAGGTGGGCATACTGAACACTCTTATCGCATATTTCGTGCTCAGCTCGCACCTGCTCCCTTCAATTTAATAGAAAGTTTGATTGATGAGTGCATTTGGCGCGATCCGCCAGCGGTAGTGCACCACCGAATCAATGGTCATACAATCGCCGATAACCAACTATACGAGCTCGAAAACAAGCTCATTGCCGATGAGATTGACTATGCGCCATTCTCAGCCCAATATCAGGGTCAAATTATTTTCTGATGGCCCTCGCAGTATGTCAGACTTAGCTTGTCAATATTTCAAATGATAGCTTCACTTTTGAAGTTTAAGTGTTTAAAGCGTAGAAGGTCAAAATAGGGTAACCATTACGTGGATAGTTTTCTATAGCAAGCCTATTTTGACGATAATGGCCTGCATGTCAGGTGGTTGTCCTCATATTGTGTAGCCGTTTGCAGTTATAGGCTAATGTCAATTTTCCCGTTGTAAGTTGTCGCTTAATTGGATGTAGAAGAATAGATGATGAAATTTCATTTACCTCAACTTTAAATTCTAGAAAATAGTGGGAAGGAGAGATGAATATATGTCTTATGTAAAAAACAAAGAGTGTGATGAGGCGCACTCCCAATTGCATAAACTCAATAGCGCCCCATTGGGCTCTGATCGTAGTCAACCCATCGCCTTAAGTGACAAGGATTCTAAATCAAGCCCATCTACCCCAACGCCAAAAGTTTCCTGTTTTACTACCTGCATGGGGAGGAGACATCATTTAGAACAAACTCTTCGCCGAAACCTGGAATGGAACAAGGATTATCAGAATGCCGAGTTTGTGCTTTTAGATTACAACTCAGGTGATCGACTCGGAGACTGGATACGCGATGAGATGTGGGAATACATCCAATCTGGACTGTTAGTTTATTATCGCTATGAAGAAAGTGACTTTTTTAAGTATAGTCATTCAAGAAATTTAGCGGCCAGGCTTTGCAGAGGAGAAATTATTTGCAATTTGGACGCTGATAATTTTACTGGACAGGACTTCCTGTTTTATATCGAAGAACAAATGGAAACCACAGACTTTTTAGTTGGGTGTGAATTTGATGGCAAAAAATTTTCACCAATTGAAAGGATTGAGGGAGACTATGGCACTACAGGACGCATGGCTGTTCGACGTCAGCATTTCCTTGAAGCAGGAGGCTATGATGAATCTATGGTAGCCTGGGGTTACGAAGATATGGACCTGTTTCATCGCATCAGCCTGGCCGGATTTAATTGTCAATCCATTGACCATCGATTTTTGGATTGCATTGTTCACGGCGATGAAGAGCGAATAGCCAATACGGAAGAAAAATATATTGGTCGCGGTGGAGCAGCAGAGGACGGTTCTCTGGTGAGGCATATTGGCGTAAGCAAGAACAATATAGCTCAGGGTAAGCTAGTAGCGAATCAAGGAAATTTTGGTTGCGGGAATGTGGTAAAAAATTTCACAGGTGAGCAGCTTAGCCTCACACCAATTCATGTTTCTGATCAGAACCCCTGAAAATAAGATAATTCAGTTCTTGCCAACTGGATCAACCCGATGAATGGCCTAAGTTTCACCGATTTAGAATACGCTGCAAAGAAGAAACGTACTCGCAAGGAAATCTTCCTCGAGGGCAAGGTCGACTGCCGATTGAATTGGAGTCGATGTTGCGCATTTACTTCATGCAACAGGGGTATGGGTTGAGTGATTCAGCCATGGAGAACAGTTTTGTCTGACATTATGTCCATGAAACTATTTGCGAAGCTAACGTTGGATGTGATCCCAGATGAATTAACTATCCTTCGTTTTCGTCATTTATTAATGCGTGAGCACTTAACGGAGAAGTTATTTCGCAAGACAGGAAAGTACCCGTCGGAACGCAACCTTATCTTGAGCGATGGAGCGATTGTGGATGCGACGATTATCTGTGCGCTGAGTTCGACATCGCATGACACTTTGCGGTAGACTCTTTGATGACCTGTCCTCTCAATTGTGGCTCTGTGATGGAATGGGTGCCCATTTCAGCATAATCCGCGTCGTTTGAGATGGGCAGATCAAATCATTATTTTTAGGTTCGGGAGCTAACAGCGTCCCGCCGAGCGAGGTTTTATTCAGAGGTTTAATGTCGTGAGATCGAGTAGTGAAGACGAATATTTTCGACGTGATTATTCTGGCTGAGCCAGACATAAAGATGCTTCAAAGACAATGATCATTTATAGCTTTGCAACCCGTCCAGATTTTTTGCTTGGTCAATTGTTCCCAAAAGCCAGAGTGTTAAACGCCTCGCCGTTTGAGGACGGTATACACATCCCGATGCATAACGATAACCCGGCTGATGGAGATCTTGATGAGATTGGGATTTGGTTATTTCACTTGAATATTTCCAGGTCGGACAAGTGGTTTAGAGATCGACAATCGGTGTTAAGCCGTATTCAGGTTGCCGGTTATCGCATTGTTAATGGTGGGATAACTGACATTCTTAAGACCACGATTCAGCAACACAATTGCCAACTAGGATTACCCACCGTGACGATGTTAGATGACGATGAACCGGATACCCAGGTCATCGTTAAGACAAACTACAACTACGGTGCTGTGGGAGAGTCGTGGTTGAACCGATCTCAGTTGGAAGCTTTAGGTTTGGTAGATATCTCTACATGCTCCGTAAAAGCGTTCGATGAGTATTATTGTTGTCGATTCGAGGAAGTCGATTACTCGGTCCGGGCGGATTCCAGACTGGTTGTTGAGCGGTACGTTGAGAACCCAGAGGGCAAATTCTATCGATTTTACCGCTGTGGTACTCGCGCAGTGCTGTCTGAGATCATCTGCGATAGGAAAATCAAAAAAATGCGTCCTGGATTACCTCGCAAAAATTGGTATTACCTTTTTGATGCTCCAGAGTCTGATTCTCCCATAGTGATGAATGCGATCCGGTTTTGTCGCGCCATTGACCTTGAATTTGGTGCGTTGGACCTGGCGGTTGATGAAAGCGCAGTGCCATACATTATCGATGTGAATCCCACTCCAGGATGGGGGAGCGAAACCCAATCCGACATTCTCAGCTTTCTAAGAGAAGGGTTTAAAACTTGAGTACACTGACAACCTGTTGTCTGCTCTAACGCAACTTTTATAAAGGATCATTGTCCACCAGTTTTGTAAGTGCTATCATTTATCCAATGAACTCAGGCGAAATAACCCAGGAGATAAGATGCGCATAGATTTGATAAACCCTCAGCCAGGCGGTGTTGATGCCCCTGTACGAGAAACTCCTGTCTTTCAGGCCATTGTGTTTCTAAAGATCGCTCTGGTTGCGATGTTAGGCTGGACCCCAGGAATCGCGCACGACACCAAATCGGATTCTGAGTCATCCGTCATTGTCAATTCGGTAAGCGAAGATGCTCAGTGTCATTTCCCGGACAGCGCTTTGGTAACATCTAGCGGTAAGTCAGTGCAGTTTTATGAAGACCTTGTCAAGAATAAGGTCGTGGCCATAAATTTCATATTTACTGACTGCACGACGGTGTGCTCCCCCGCTGCAATCAAAATGAGTCACCTTGAACAAATGCTCAAGCAAAGAGACGCATCCGACGTAGGCCTGATATCGGTTTCCATTGATCCTGTTACCGATACTCCAGAGCGTTTGAGTGAATGGAGTGATCGGTTTAATCCCGGACCCGACTGGACATTCTTGACCGGGGAGAAAAGGACGGTAGATGATTTGCTCAGAGCACTAAAGGTGTTTACACCAAACTATGAGGATCACCAACCTATCATGATTGTCGCTAACGATGCGACCCAAAGCTGCCGCTACGTTAACGGCTTATCGTCTGCGAAATTCATGCTCCAGGCGATAGATAGAATTCTGTAAGGAGTGAATAAATATGTTCAGTCATGCTTCTCAAAAACGATTTTTTATCCCGATTCGCTGCGTTATCAGTATCGCTTTTTGTTTGGCGATAGCTTTTTCTCCAAAGGGTTTCTCTAATGTGGAAGTCACCCAGGAGAAGATGCTGAGCGATATTCATCAATACTTTGGCGACATACCGTTGCTGGATCAGCACGGTCAGCATTTTAAGTTCTTTGATCTGATACGTGATAAAGTGGTAGTGCTGACGCCGTTCTTGACTCGATGCGAGAATTTTTGCCCCTCAGTGATGGGAATGATGCTGATCACGCAACAGAGATTGGGAGATCGCTTTGGCAATGATGTGTTGTTCCTGTCGGTGACATCAGATCCAGAATACGACAGGCCCGAGATAATTCTGGACTATGTTAGTAAGTTTGGGATTCAGTCGGGTTGGCACTTTCTGACTGGGCGTCCTGATGTGATGGATTACTTACAGCGTCGACTAGGGTTTATTTTGCAGAAGGAAACACCACCACCTCAGCAACATAGCGTAAAGATGTACATTATGGATGCAAAAAAGGACTTCAGAGTGGCAACCGTCAGTGGTCGGATGGATCCAGACTGTTTGGTCAAAATCCTTGATAAGGCCCGAACTCACTCATTAGGAGAGCAGGTCCCCTCAGTGGCAAAAATGTGTTGGGAATAATGCATAAACTAACTCTTTTCAACTGCCGGTTGATATCAGGTAGGTCTTTCAGGTAGGTCTGATAAGTCAATCGAGCCTGATCCATTGCGACTCACGAGTCCGTTTAGCTGTATCGGTAGTGGTAACGTATACCCCGCCCGTTCCAATCCTGCGGTTGGGTCCAAATGTAACTTCGGGTATCAGTCCTGTCGGAAAGCCTTGAATTTGCTCTATGGCGTCAGTCAACGTTTTGCGATTAACGCTGTATCCTGCCTGAATTAACGCCTCCACCAGGATCTTTGCCGCCGCAACCGCTTGCAGCTGCTCCTGTTGATAAGGTTGGTTAGTACTGTCGCCGCCGTCATCAAACAGTTGTGAAAACTGGGACAGTGCTCGGGGGCGTTGGTCCCTAGGCAAAGTGTTCCAGGAAAAATTGAGCTTACTTCCTGCCACTCCTGGGGTTCTGGCAAAAATATACCGTGCGACCGGGCCGGGACTATAGTAATCTGGTTTGAGGTTTGTTTTGGATATCTCATTCACGAGTTTTCGGCCGTATTCGCTGGATGAGAACAGGAAAACAGAATCAACACGTTGACGTTCGAACATTGCGACAGCGTTTTCCAGATCGGTATCGGGCGATAACAGCACGCTGTGTAAGTCCACAAGCTTATTGCGAGACAACTCGTCGAAAGCGACCTGGGCGATACGTTTCCAGTTGACGACATCGTCACTCACTACAGCAACACTCTGGCGCCTGTCTTTCAATTTAGAGGAAAGCGCGATGGCTAACGCTTTGCTGTCATAATCCAACCCTGGAATCAGATGAAAGATGGGCGATCTAGGGGTGTTCGTATTAGGCAAGAGGGTGGTAAAGGAGCCAATATTGGGGATATCGTTTTCATCCAGAGCGCGTGTCACCTCGGCCTCATACCCATGCATGTATGTAGCCACGGCTGCTAGCGGTGGGGTATTTTTGACCGCATCGGTAATCAATGCCATAGTCTGGTTGGGATCTTCAGGGAGGACAACAAACCTGGGATGGAGCATCCTCCTGTGCACGCCACCCGATGCATTTAGGGTGCGGAAGAAAGCATCGAGAACGTCCTGGATAGCGTCGCCAAATCCTGCGGTGGATTCAGTGGGCTCGAGAAGCACTAGAATCACTATTTCTGAATCACTAACACCTGAGGAGAGGGTCTCATCGACAACCTTTAGGTAGGCAATCAGGCTCTCCAGGTCGTATTGCGAGAGAGAGTATCGGGGCATGATACTGGCAAGCGTCTCTTTGGCGGCAGTTCCTGGTCTCTCACCGCGGGAAATGGCCAGGGAAAAAGTGCGCTGATCGTATGGAAATGCTCGATAGGGTTTAGTTAGCGCATCCCATGTTATATCTGGGGTATTAAAGCCACCCTCTTCTCTACCTGTGGCATCAGCTCCGTGGCAGTTAATGCAGGGTAACAGTGCGGCGTTGACCTTCTCTCCGTCAGCGAGTCGGGCGTTAATCTGTTGCCCGGTCGCGCTGGTTCCCTCGCGGAAGATTTGCCTGCCATTTTGTGCCTTTGTCGTCAGTTCCTCAGCGGAAGATAGAGTGACGGTGAATAGCAGCAGGCTTGTCCAGATCATTCTGAAAGCAGAAAAATCCCACCTAGGATAGATTGGAAAGAAGGAATGCACCGCGCTAACCACTCAATCTGAATGATTGAATATAGGATGCCCTTTTGGGCTTAGGGTTATCGTCGATACCGAAGGGCTACTCATAAAACTTCACATACTGATCCAGAGCATCCCGTTTCGGATAAAACTGATTAATCGAGTTGTCCTGGTCAGGGTACCCTACTGCCATGCCGCTTACGACAATTCTGTCTTCATCCAATGCCAGACATGATTTAATGATTTTGCTAAAGCTGGCCACACTGTATTGTGGGCAGGAGGCTAAACCGCTGGCTTCCAGCCCCAGAATCACGTTCTGCATAAAAAACCCAAGGTCAAGAAATGTCCCCGGCGCGGCATTACCCGGAAGGTGGAAGATGAGTTCAACGGGTGCGCCAAAAAAATCAAAGTTCTCTTTGCGATGCTGCCGCCGCGCGGCTTTATCATCTCGTCCAATCCCCTTAAATTCGAGCATTTCCTTTCCATAGGCGGCAGATCGAGCTGCCATGCTCTCAGTGAGATCTTTGGGGCGATTAAGGTAGTCAGGCGTAGGGGCGCCATCATTACAGAAGTTTTCACATAGCCTGCGAGAGAGATCATCCCGGGTAGTTCCCGAAAGGACCGCAACTTTCCAGGGCTGGGTATTTTGAGAAGAGGGTGCGCTGGCAGCTGCAGTCAGGACATCAATCAACAGCGTTCTCTCTACTGCCTTATCCAGGAACCCGCGAGTACAGTGCCTTTGACCGATAAGGTGTATGAATTCGTTTTTCATTGTAGCTTCTTATTGATAGATCAATCGCAAATATTATCACGTTTAAGCTTGAATATTTAGACTTTGTTCAGAAACTCTAGCCAATTGATCCAATATAGGAAATCGGGTTTCTGGGTGAAAAAAGTGAACGATAAACAAGAGACTTCTGCCAAAGATGAAACTGAGCGATAACATACAATATGAAAAGTCTGGCGGTGTTTTTTCAAACGCCCAGGAGACCGTAAATTGCGACGAAACAACTAAATTTGAATCGACTCCATTTAGAAAAGTGTAAGCCGCTCACATCAATATAACGGCAAATTATAGACCAATACAGTGCGGGAATTCTTCTAACAGATTAGCCATATTTGCTCGACCACTACAATTTTTTCTATTGAGTAAGATGATGGTTTATGATGGGAGTCAGGTTAAAATCATAGTGTGAAAAGTGCCTTGAGGCTTGGGTAGTGCATTGATTATACTAATCGGGCAGTTAGGAGTTTCAGCTTTGTGGTTGTTGATATATGCTGTAAATTGATGGAGGTAAAAATTGACAAAAGGTTTGGTATTCAAGCAACCTGATTCAAATGTACAGCTGTTATTTGCGTATTATAACGATCACAGTAATCACAGGATCGCATACTATCAATCTACAGCCGCGAGTTCAGTAACGCTGGCAGAAGCATGGACAAACAAGGGCTGCTGTATATTTCTCAAAAATGAACTATGGAGCCTTAGCGCATTTACAGCAAAGGTCCAGACATTTCTCTCAACGCATACTCACATTCGTTTTATTTGGGTTGTTGACCCAACGAATACCAGCACTTGGGTCACCTTATCTTTTCAAGGACAAAGTGGCTCGACGGCGTTTACATCTGCTAAAACAACAGTCGACCACCGTAATATATCGCTGTCAATCCCCGCGGGGCTAACCGTTACTAGAGATTCAGATCAGTTTCGAATAGCAAACGTGCAAAATGGAATTGGTCTTAGTGCCAATAGTGAGTACACAAGCAGTTGGTGAAACATGCACCATTTCCTTGGCAGAGCAGACTGCGGGCCTGGTTTTATTTCCTGCAACCCTTAACCAGCAGGATATGGACACACTGGATGTCGGTATACGTTTTTTTATGAATGAGGCGACAACCGAAGATTCACTGGCTTCTTATCGGTATCCTCTTTTTGAATCCTCGTCCATTACACTTAGCGGAGCGATTGATCCCTGTTCGTTTGAAAAGTGTTATTTTTCTTTGGATCAGGCGCAACTTACTTCCTGGTATCGTACACCGCTGGGGCAACAAATTATGATTACTCCAGAGAAAGGCGCGCAGCTTGTTTTTGCAATAAAGCCCTCTTCTAAAACGCCTTCAGACACGGACCATTTGTACCTGGTACCAAAAGGAGCTTTTTCTCTTGCAAAGCAAAATAGTGGAGAACTCATGTGCGGTCTTTCTAGTGTCGAATACGTAGATACCGAAAACGAACAGCAAATGCTCCACTTTGTTCATGGGAAGCCGGCATATGCGCCAGGTTTCACGTCTGGAGCTGTAGAAAACTCACGCCTGACAAATATAGCAACGACATCGTGGGCGTACATCAAATCAAGCAAAGCCTCCTACTATGCCCAACCACAAGATTCTATTCTGTTTGGAAATGCCGAGCATCTGGAGTTTCTAAGGCCTCTGAAAATTCCTGGCACGTCGCTTCCAGTAATAACCGATAGAGAGCTTTTCGCTCATTGCTATCCGATGGTGCCTTATGCGGGTATCTCTAATGCAACTGTAGACGTCAGCAGATATGAATTCAATGTGCTGGCACTCGAAAGAAAAAGACGGATAGATGCAATTTCTCAAAGGGTAAATAGTAAATGAAGATAAAAGGAACAACGCCTATAGGACTTATGGCGACATTTGGTGAAAGCGGCAAATATTGGGAAACTCTCACCCTGGCAAATGGAGCTGGAGGGAAGTCGCTGGAGTTTAGTGATGTAGTCAATCCACTTAAAGCAGCAATGCAAACAAACCAGCAATTCCTGGTTATTTCAAATCCTCAGACTCTCTCAAACGTTTTTACATCTCCCGAAATCACGATAGCAGGGTGGACATTCAGCCTTGATCCAGGTCTGTGGGCTAAACACGACACACTCATTATTTTCAAATTCTTCTATGGGAAATCGCTAAAAGAGCTTACTAATGATCTTTCTTTGTGGACAAGTCCAAACATATTTAATAAGGATGAAAAGAAAACACAGAGTCTAATTAAGACGATCATTAGTGATGCTATCTGTCGATATGAACCATCAAAATGCACGCCGCCGAGTACGGTTGCAAGTGACGCCGTCTATGCGGACTTTGTGGGAAAAGTAACGGACAAAAACTGGAATGGGATTTTGGCGCTAAACTGTTCGGTTCCCCTCACTCAGCTCCCTTCACAAATTGAAGGTCTTGCAGCGGGGGTAAATTCGTCCCTTTTCAAAGCACACCATGTTGGCATAAACCTCAATCCAGTTCACAAAGCGGGTTGTGGAGAGCTGTATATGGGGCCAAGTTCAATATTTGCGCTGATTGATTATCCTCCAAAAGGTACGACGCTTCCAACTAGTGAATTTGTAGTGGATTCACTTCAGATGCATATTGAAAACTCACTGATTAAAACGTTTAAGTCCAACATTCAGCTGACTATTCATGAGTTTTTCAAGGAGCAAGTCACCATTTCAAATGCCCCTACAGGCATGGCAAACACGATTACCCTCAAAGGAACTTATTCGTCTCACGATGGCCACCCTGACTACACATTCTCAACCACATCTAAAAGCCTATTCACTTGCACCAGCGCAGCGCTTGATACGATTCAGGTCAATAGCGTGCAATTTGTGACGCTTCAAAAACCACTTGATCCAGTTGGCGGCGAAGTAAAAACCCGTTTTATCTTCGATGGTATTTTAAAATTCCAGGCACCAACAGAGTTTGATCTCTTTAGCTATGATTCTCTTCCATTTTCAAACTTGTTTATTGACATGGATTTCGATCCATCAAAGCCACAAGATAGTGGAACGTTTTCTTTTGATCCTTCACAACTAGCACTCGACATAAAACAAGCGGTAGTACGAAAAGACAGCTTGGCCAGCCAATTTCCCCTGTTATTTATGGGCATGTCACAAGGCACAAATAAAACACTTCCCAAAGGTTATCTCTCTGTAGGGATGCCTGAGGACTTTGCAAAAACGGGCGACTTTTGGTACCGGCTCACATGGAGCTTACCCCTTGGTTCTATGGGTGCATTGAGCCCAAAGAAAGGTTTTAATGCGACTCTCATCACTTTGACGTGGTCGGGCCAAACGCACCAGTCCAGTTAAGAGGCATTCTTTAGTTTCACTGCCTGCGCTTCAAACTGATTAGGGCTTTGATACCCCAAAGTTGAATGCAGGCGGCCATCATTGTAAAACAGAGTGATGTAATTCAACACATCCTGTTGAGCTTCATAACGTGTTTGATAATGCCGCCATCGAACCCGTTCTTGCTTCAAACTTCCAAAAAAGCTTTCAGCGACCGCGTTGTCCCAGCAGTTGCCTTTACGGCTCATGCTGCCGACAAAGCCATACTTTGACACTAATTGTCGATAACGGTCACTGGCATATTGTGAGCCACGATCTGAATGGACAATCAAACCCGCCTTGGGGTGCCTTTGCCAGATCGCCATGGTCAAGGCATCACAAACCAATGTCGCGGTCATGCGTGAACTCATACTCCAGCCAACGATCTTTCGTGAATACAGATCAATGACGACAGCCAGATAGAGCCAGCCCTCCTGAGTCCACAGATAGGTAATGTCACCCACATAAGCTTGATCCGGGTTCCGGACCGAAAATTCGCGATTGAGCACATTCGAATAGATCGGCTTCTTGTGATTGCTGTTAGTTGTGGCCTTGTACTTCTTACGTTGCTTGACACAAACGTCAGCTTCTTTCATCAGTGATCGGGCTTTGTCGCGTCCAACGGGTTCTGACAACACACTCAGTGCCGCACTCATTCGACGGGAACCATAACTATCCCCACTGGCCTGGGCCAATTCCTTCACCAAAGTAAGCTGTGCCTGATGCTTAGGATCCTTTGTCTGCAAGGCTTGACGTGAGCAATAGCGATAATAACCTTGACGGTGAACACCCAAAACCCGGCACATCGGATTAATCGGCCAAGTCTTCTTGTGCTGGGTGATAAACGCGTACTTCACGTCGTTTCTCTGGCAAAGAAGACCGTCGCCTTTTTTAAAATCTCTTTCTCCATCCTTA